>MTLD01001133.1_pt2 | contig 73722 bp, 63 predicted proteins | sample 1982471 | NCBI WGS metagenome assembly MTLD01 (sample SAMN05712604, study PRJNA340218) | biofilm metagenome | isolation source: sample SPM anode biofilm adapted to -50 mV | place: USA | collected 2012-02-03
CAGCTCCAGCTGGTGCCGGTCCAATAGCGCCGCCAGCCCACGCAGGCAGGCAAGATCGAGGGTGCTGCCGTCGCAGAGGTCGACGTAGTCGATGCCGAGCTTTTTGGCCATCTCCGGGATCTGGAACTCGTGGTCGCCGGGCTGGCGCAGGTAGGTCACCAGCACGTAGACCCGCGCCGGGTCGTGCTGCGCCGCGGAGTTGAGAACCGTCTTGTCCGGCCCTCCCCCACCCTTGTAGGTCCCCCGCAGGTCCATCACCCGCGGCACCCCCTGTGTCGGTCTCGGCTCCATCATTCGATCCTTCCGTCCGGGTGCTTCAGGCGGCAGGGAGCACCCAGGGCCGTAGTTCCGGCAGGCATGCTCCTCGTCACCACGGCGTTCGCGCCCACCACGCAGTTGTCACCTATCTCTATGGGGCCGATGATCTTCGCCCCCGCTCCGATCAACACGTTGTCCCCTATCCTGGCTGCGCCACCGCTCCCCCCGCGGTCGCCGATGGTCACCCCCTGGTACAGGGTGCAGTTGTGGCCGATCTGGACCGTGGGGTGGAAGATGATCCCGCCGAAGTGGTGGATGCGGAACCCCTCCCCGATGCGACAGCTTGCCGGTATCGAGATCCCCGCGGTGATCTCGATGAAGCGCTCGCAGAAAAAGCGCAGCGGCTGCCCGGACCACCCTTTTTGCTGCAGCCAGTGGAAAAAGCGGTAGACGAGGATGGCCTGGAACCCCTGGGAGAGGAGGCCGGCCACGAGCGTCCGCGCGGAGGCGTTGCCGTCGGGGTCGAGCCGGGCCAGGTCCTTCCTGATCAGTTCGAACATGCTGCACCTCCCTGGTACTGCTGGTGCCACAGCGCCAGCATCAAGAGGCTCCAAAGGAGCGTGCCGTGCAGCGCCCGACCCTGCTGGTGCTCCTCCCAGACCCGCCTCACCACGTCCAGGGAGAGATACTGCGACAGAGTCGGGTCATCGAGGAGCCGGCTTTGCGCGAACTCGCGCAGCTCGTTTTTGAACCAGGCGTCGAGCGGCACGGTGAATCCCTGCTTGGGGCGGTTCAACACGCTGTCGGGGAGCAGGCGCCCGAAGGTCTTCCTGAGGATGATCTTCTTCTCCCCGCCGGAGATCTTCCAGCGTGAGGGAAGCCTCGCGGCGAACTCGACGATCCGGTAGTCCAGAAAAGGCGCCCTCACCTCGAGCGAGTGCGCCATGCTCATCCGGTCGACCTTGACGAGGATATCGCCGGGCAGGTAGCTCTTCAGGTCGGTGTAGAGCATGGCCGTTACGTGATCCGCCCCCTGCATCCGGCTGAAGTAGCGCGTGGTCTGTTCGGCAGGGTCGTACCCTGCGCAGGCGCGCCGGAAGGGCTCCGACAGAAGCTCAGCCAAAAGGTCGTCCTCCACGAAGGTGTTGGTCCGGTAGTAGGCCTCGGCCGGCTCCAGCAGCGCGCTCCGGGTGAGGGAGCGGGCCTTCCTGAAAAGCGGGTGCTGCGCGGTCCCTGCCGCCTTGCCGACGAGCGAGAGGAGCGCCCTGGGGAGCGTGCGGCGTGCCAGGTCCTCCTTCAGTTCGATGGCGTACTTCTCATACCCGGCGAAGCTCTCGTCGCCGCCGTCTCCGGCCAACGCCACGGTCACCGACTGCCGCGCCAGGCGCGAGACGTGGTAAGTGGGAAGCGCCGAGGAGTCTGCGAACGGCTCGTCGAAAAAGCGCGGCAGGAGCGCGACCGTCCCGGCCAGGTCGGCGCTCACCCTGTATTCCTTGTGCTCGGTGTTAAAGAGCCTCGCCACCTCGCGGGCATAGGGGGTCTCGTCGTGGCGCTTGTCGTCGAACCCTATGGAGCAGGTTTTCACCGGCTCCCGCGCCGCGCGCGCCATGAGCGCCACCACGGCGCTGGAATCGACCCCGCCGGAAAGAAAGGCGCCCAGCGGCACGTCGGCGATCATGCGGCAGGCCGTCGCCTTTTGCAGCAGCTCCAAAAGCTCTTCTTCCGCCTCATCCTGGTCGAGACCGGGAGCACTCCCGAACTCCACGTCCCAGTACTCGCTGATCCTTGGCTCCTCCCCTGCCCTAAGCTCCAGGTAGTGCGCGGGGGGAAGCTTGTAGAGCTGCCGGTAGATGGTCTTCGGGGCCGGGATGTAGAGGTACTTCAGGTAGTCGGCAACCGCCGTCGGTTCGACGCGCCGCTCCACCCCTGGGACTTCGAGGAGCGACTTGATCTCTGAGGCGAAGGCGATCCGGTCGCCGCCGGCGTGGTAGTAGTACAAAGGCTTCTTGCCGATCCGGTCCCGGGCCAGAAGGAGCGTCTTAGATTCCCGGTCCCAAAGGGCAAGGGCGAACATCCCGTTCAGGCGTTTGAGTGAGGCCACCCCTTCGCGCGCATAGAGGGCGAGTATCACCTCGGTGTCGGTCCTGGTTCGGAAGTGAACGCCTTCCCGCTCCAGTTCCCCGCGCAGCTCAAGGAAGTTGTAGATCTCGCCGTTGAAGACGATGACGTACCTCCCGTCCAGGGAGTGCATCGGCTGGTTCCCCAGGGGGGAGAGGTCTAGGATGCTGAGCCTTCTGTGGGAAAGCCCGACCTCGTCGTCCAGGAATTCGCCCGAGGCGTCGGGGCCGCGGTGACTGATCACCTCGCCCATGCGCCGCAAAAGGCGCGCGTCCCCCTCGGGGCAAAGGGACCTGAAGAAGCCGGCTATGCCGCACATCAGGCCACTCCCCCGCGCCAGGTAACCTTCTGCCTGCCGGTAACGCCGCGGTACCCGCCCAAAAGCGAAGCGGCCATCAGCATGTAGAAGTAGTGGCAAAGCGAGACGATCTTGACCGACTTGAGCCTCGGGAAGAACTGCACCAGCAGCGCCAGCACCAGGGCCGCCAAAAGTACTGCCAGCACCAGTGCGAAACTGGAGGAGGCATGGCGCAGCTGGATCTGCACCAGCACCGCGATCAGGGCCACGAGCAGGTATCCGCTCACCCAGCGCAGCAGCTTGTGCGAGATGAAGCAGAACATGAGCAGCGGCTGGGAAAGCCTGGGAGTAACCATCCCGCGCAAAAGGCACTGGTAGCCGCCAGCGATGATCCTCACCTTGCGGCGGAACTCGCCCACGATCTCAAGAAGGTTCTCCTCGAAGCCTAGCGCCTCCTTCTCGTGTAGCACAAGGTGCCCCCGGCGGGCTATGTCCATCGCGATCACCAGGTCGTCGAGGATGGTGTCGGGGCTTGGTGGGGTGAAAAGCCTTCTGCGGATAGCGTACATGGCGCCGTCGGCGCCGATGAGGGCGCCAAGTCTTCCCTCCAGCTCCTGAATCAGGTGCTCGATGGAGTAGTACGATTTCTCGGCGGCGCTGTAGCTCAGGGTGTCGTTTAAAAGCACCACTTTTCCGGAAACCGCCCCGACGCTCGGGTCGGCGAAGTTGCGCACCAGTTTCCTGACGGCATTGGGCATATAGTAGACGTTGGCATCGGAAAGGACCACGATCTCCGTGTCGACCTGCCGCATGGCGTCGTTCAGGGCGGAGATCTTGCCGCGGTTCACCGGGAACGAGATGAGCTCCACCCCCTGGTCCAGGTAGCGGGAGACGATCTCGTCGGTTCCGTCCTGGGACCCGTCCGAGGCGACCAGGATACGCAGCCGGTCGCCGGGGTACTGAAGCTCCAGCGAGTTCTGGATCTTCCTTTCGATCACCTTCGCCTCGTTGTAGGCGACCACCAGCAGGGTCACGGTCGGGGTGTAGCTTTCGTCGCGCGCCGGCTCCCTGCCCGAGAGGCGCGACAAGGGCAGGAGAAGGAGCTGGTAGCCCACGAAGGTATGAACCAGCAGCAGCATCAGCAAGATGGCGGCTGCGCCCAGGTACTCCTCGTCCAGCGCCAGCCCGCTTGCCGTCACAACGAGCAGCCCCGCCGCGCAGAAAAAGGTCAGGCGCGGCAGAAGCGGCGCCGGTGCTGGTGCCCTCTCCCCCTCCCTTACCGTGCTCCAGGTGACGATGGTCCGCCCCATCAGGCGGTAAAAGACACCCAGGGCGGAGGCAGCGTTCACCAGCACGAAGTAGTAGGGAAGCAGCAGCGGCAGGGGGGGACGCCAGAATCGGTTCACGATCGCACCGAGCATGGAGATAAGCGCGCCCACAACGGTCAAGGTCAGCAAGACCTCCCCGGTGAGCGAAGCGGGGTGCAGCAGCAGGTCCAGCACCAGGAAGGCGAAGAACAGGCCGATGAAGTAAGGGGACAACCAGCGCAGAACCTTGTGCGAGACGAGCTGCCAGGCGAAGGCGCCCGTGACCAGCGGGTTGGCCGCCTGCGGCACCCGGAGAAAGCCGCTGAAGCTGCGGTTCACGATGCGCACCTTGCGGGAGAACTCCTTGTGGAACTCGCCTGCGGGGCGCTCCACGCACCAGGACTCCTCGTCGAATACACCGCGGTACCCCTTGGAGATGATCTGCAGGGGGTTAACGAAATCGTTGATGTCCTCTTCCCTGAGGGGCTCGTAGAGCGAGCGGCGGATGGCGTAGATGGCCCCGTCCCCTCCGACCACGGAGGAAAAGGCGGATTCCCAGCGTTTCAGCATCACCTCGAGGTCCCAGTAGGTCCCTTCGCTGCCGCCGGCGGCGCTGACGGTCTCTTCCACGTAGCGCGCGCAGCCGACGACGTACCCTATGGAGGGGTCGGCGAAATGCCGCACCAGGCGGCGGATGGCCATGGCGTCGTAGATGGCGTTGGCGTCGGAGAAGACGACCATCTCGCTCTCCACCCCGTCAAGGGCGATGTTCAGGGCCGAGGTCTTCCCCCGGCGCTCCTTTGCCCTGAGTAGCTTCACCCCTTTCTCCGCGAAACGGAGCACTTCAGCATCGGTCCCGTCGCTGGAGCAGTCGGACACGACCAGGATGGATAGCTTCTCCGGCGGGTAGTCGAGGGCGAGCGAGTTTTCCAGCTTGGACTTGATCACCGCCTCTTCGTTGTAGGCGGAGATGACCAGGGTCACCGTGGGAAGGTGACCCTCGTCGACCCGGTGGGGGGTGGGAAAGAGGCGCGCCAAAAGGCACAGGAGTATCGGGTACCCCAGGTAGATGTATGCCAGGAGTAAAAGGAGCACCATCATGATGATTTCGGTCCAGACCATCATGGTTGCCTCAGCATCGCCATCCCGCGAGCCAGGTAATATACGTTCAAAAGAACGTATATCTGGGGCACGTGCTGCGGAGCTTTGCGGTAGTACCTGGCCAGGGAAATGAAGAGCAGGAACGCCTGCCAGGCGAGGAAAAAGGCGGCAACAATAGCGGTGGGCGCCCCCCCCAGGGGAGCACGGAGCAAAATGGCAAGCGGCAGGGAAAAAAGCGCCAGGCAGTGCAGCACCGGCAAAATGACGCTGGGGAGCTCCCCGGTCTTTATCCCGTGACGGAAAACACCTTTCAGGTTCCCTATGCCCCGCCACCTCTCCTTGCGGAAGAAGTGGGCCACGGTGCGCGCTTCCCCGTAGTGGTAGGCCACCAGCCGTGAGTCGGCGTACACCTTACCCAGCGCCTTGAGCCTCAGCGAGATGTCGTAGTCCTCGCAGGTCGCGAGCTCCTCGTCGAAGCCGCGGCAGCGGGAAAAGGCCTCCCGCCTGACGAACATGTTCATCGACTCGAGCCAGGCGGTCTCCCCCAGCTCTTCCTTCTTCCTGCGCACCTGGTACCAGGCCTTTTGTACCCAGGTCGCGTCGGGCGGGACCTGAGGGGGGCTGCCGAAGCAGACGATCTCTTCTGCGTCCAGGTACCGTGAGGCCGCACCGAGCCACGAGGGATCCACCGTGCAGTCGGCGTCCATGAAGGCGAGGATTTCGCCCTTGGCCATGGAAGCCCCGAAGTTGCGCAGCCCCGATATGGTGAGCTCCGGCTGCAGGTAGACCTTGGCCCCTTTCTGGGCGGCGATAAGCGGGGTGTCGTCGCTGGAGCCGTTGTCGACCACGATCACCTCGTACTGCGCCGGGTCCCAGTCGACCTGGAAGATGGAGTCGAGGCAGCGCCCGATGTTCTCCCTTTCATTTTTTGCCGGTATGATCACGGAAAATTGCATGGACCCTCACGGGATGTTGCGCACGATGGCGGGGCCTATAAGCCGGGTGAAACGCACCGGCAGCCGCTTCCAGATCGCGATGACGGCCTGGAACTTCGGGTTCTTGGGGTTCAACTCGGGAAGCGCCTTCCCCTCTTCCAGCAGGTACTGCCAGTAAAGCTGCACCGGCTCCGCCCCCCACTGCTTTTTGAAGTTGTAGGTCCCCTCGTTGGGGGTCGAGCGCCCGAAGTCGAAAAAGGCGCACCCGTCGGCGATGGCCAGGCGGATCGACTCCCAGTAGAGGAGGTTGTTGGGGCAAAGCGGCTTGTACTCGGCGATGGAGGAGGCCCAGGGCATCTCGATGGTCTCTTTGTAGCGGGACAAGATCCCCGCGGCGACCACCTTCCCTTCCAGTTGCACCACCGCGATGCGCGTCGTCTCAGGGAGCGAGCGAAGGACGCTGGCGAAGAACCCCTTGGCGTAGACGGGGGTCCCCAGGTCGCGCATGTTCCGGGCGAAGACGTCGTAGAAGCCGTCCAAAAGCTCGAGGCCGCCGGTCCGGAAAGAGAGCCCGCTTTTCTGCGCCTTGCGGATCTGGTTCCGAAGCTTGGCGTTGAACTTGGACCACTGCTCGTCCGGGTCCGCGCTGAGCGAAAGCACCATGGTCACCTTGTGCTCCCGGGTGGGGAGCCCTTCGATGCCGCTTCCGAGGTGGCGCAGTTCCACATGTTCAGCGTCGCAGCGCCGGCGCAGCTCTTCCGCCGCGCCCAAAAGGGGCTCGACGCACCCCGGGTCCCGGCACAGAAGCCCCCCGTAGTTCACGAAGGGGACCGACACCAGGAAGCTGCCGAAGAGCGCGCTCTTCATCTGCACCAGGGGGAGCACCCCGGCTACCTCCCCGCCCCGGTCCAGCGCCGCGAGGAAGTGGGTCGGGTGCCCGAAGCTCTCGCGTATGATCTTCCCCCAGGCGCTCAGGTGGTAGCAGGTCGCCGCCGGCATGGAGTCGACGTAGGCGTCCCAGCGGGAGGGATCGAGTTCTTGTGTGACGCGGTAGCCTGGCATCTCGATCCTTTTAGAGCCCCAGCACCTGGCTCATGGTGCCGTAGCGGACCCCATTGAGCAGGTAACGGAGCTTCTCCTCGGTCCTTTCGAGGTTGTTGTAGTGCCGAAAGCGCGACTTCCACCCCGCCTTGATGCGCGGCTGCCCCGGGTCGATCTCCCAGGGGTGCAGGTAAAGGACGCAGGGCTTTTGCTCCACCCGGTTGATCCGGTCGATGCCCCACTTGATGAGCGCCACCGGCAAAAGCCTCAGGTACCCTCCCCCCGCGATGGGAAGCTGCACGCTCTTTCCCGCGAACTTCAGGGGAAGCGTAGTAAGCGGGAACTCCTGCAGCGTTCCCGCCGGGCGCCGCACGAGGTAAGGAAACCTTGGGGCGTCGGGTATCCCGTAGGTGTCGTGATAGACCGGGAAGACGCTGGAATCGAAGCTGAACCCCGCCTCCAGGAGGAGATCGAAAGCCCAAAGCGACTCCCTGGTGATCGAGTAGGTCGGGGCGCGGTACCCCCGGACGGCGCTCCCCGTTATATCCTCGAGCACCCCCTTGGCCCGGCGGATGTCGTCGCGGAACGCCTGCGGCCCGATCCGGAAGATGAGCTGGTGCCCGTAGCCGTGGCTCGCCACCTCGTGGCCGCGGGCCTGGATCTCCCGCACCGTGCGCGGAACGCGCTCCGCCACCCACCCCAAGACGAAGAAGGTCGCCTTGACCTGGTACTCGTCCAAAAGGTCGAGCAGGCGCGCCACGTTGTCGGCTACCCGCAGGGGATAGCGGTCCCAGTTCTCGCGGGGGATGTACGGCTCGAAGGCGTTTACCTGGAAGTAGTCCTCGACGTCTATGGTGAGCGCGTTCAGCACTGTTCACCTCACGGGCGCAACGGCGGCGCGGTCTGTTGATCCGGGTCCGGCAGGAAGCTTCAGAAGAGCTTCTTCAAGGCCAGGATGAGCCGGTTGGTCGCTCTGGCGTCGGCCGAGCTCTCCCAGTCGCGGCGGTAGTCGATGTAGCTGTAGCTGACCGAGGCGGAGAAGTCGTCGTTGAAGGCGTAGTTCAACCCGGCGGTCCCGCTCAGGTGGTAGGCGTAATCGGCCGCGTCGCGGCGGCTCACCTTATCCAGGAGCAGCACCAGGGAGCTGCTCAGGCGCGGGGCGAGCTCCTGGCGCAGAAAGCCGCTGACGTAGGCCTTCTTCCTGTCCGGGGCCCTCGTCCCGGTGTCGGTGTACTTCGAGTAGCCGATCGCCCCACCCCAGGCACCGTTTTCGAGGGTCTTCTCCAGCGATGCTTCGTAGTTGTTCTCTTTGGTGGAGATCGCCAGCGGGTCCTCGGTGAATACGACCCGGGTCTGCACGGTCGCGGTCAGCTGCCCGAAATCCTTGCTGATCCCGGCGTTCCAGAACAGGTTGCTCACGTCGCGCGAGTCGGAGAAGTTTTGCCAGCTGTTTCCTATGCCGCCGAACAGGAAGGACTTGTCGGCGTACTCGTATCTGAACCCGCCGTTCAGGTCGTGCTGATCGTAGTCGACGATGTCGGTGACGACGGTGGCAAAGCGGTACCCGGCCGAAAGCGTAAGCTTTGGGGAGGCTTCGATGCTCAGGTCGGCAAAGCCCTGGTTCTCACGCTTGCTGATCGCGGGCGAGCCCCAGTAGGAGGTGTCGCGGAAGCGGTACCCGGTCTTGAGCGTCTCCTTCTCCCCCAGGCGCCACAACAGGTACGGGGAAACGACGGCCGTATTCTGGTCGGACTGGTTCGCGAAGAGGCTCTCGCTGGTCACGTCGCGCGTAACATCCAGGGAGACGCGGCTCAGTGTGTCGCTCAACTCCAGGAAGAAAAAATTCTCCACGATTTCGGCGCTGCCGTGCAGGGTGGCGTAGTGGTTCTTCTCCTCGTCTCGGGTCCCGCGCGCGTAGTAGTGGTAGTCGAAGTTGTAGCTAGCATCCCCGGTGAGAAACCGGGAGCCGTAGCGCAGCGCAGCGCCGGGCTGCACCCTGGTGATGAAATCGGACTTCTTGTCGTGGGCCACCTCGAAGACGTTGTCGTTGTACTCCTCGGAGAGCGTCAAAAGCGGGGTGAAAGTGAGGTCGCCGGCAACGGCGGGGGCGACACCCGCAAGAAGGGCGGCGCCGGCCAGGCCGAGTCGTAAAAGCTTGGATCTATTTCCCGGGCATTTTCTCATTTGCTTCCATTCGCCGCGCTGGAACCGAAGAGCCTGCGCACGAAGCCTCCCTCTACGTTAACCTCCTGAACCGCCTGTTCCCGTATCTGCTCGAGTGCTGCGCCAAGCCCCGCCACCGCGCGCCCCAGCTGCGCTACCTCGGTGTCGACCTTCGCCACGTGACTGTTGAAATCCTCGCGCAGCAAGGCGAGGGTAGCGCAGACCTCGGAGAGGGCAGCCGAGAGCCGCTCGCTATCCGCCCCGCCCGCCATCCGCGCCGCGTCCTCGGCGGCAGGCCTCGTGCCGGTCTTGCCGTCCCCCCAGAAATGCTGCTCGAACTCCAGGTCCCCCAGGACGTCGCGCGCCATCTCGACCGAGGCCACGTTGCTCTCCTCCGCGAAGGCGGAGAGCATCAGGAAGTCGCAGATGATGTTGACCAGGCGGGGGATCCCCCTGCTGAACTGGTAGACGAGGTCGAGTGTTCCCGGCGGGAAGGTGAGCGCCTCCTTGTTTCCCGCCACCGTCATCCGGTGCTCTATGTACTCCGACATCTCGTCCAGGGAGAGCGCTTTCAAGTGGCAGTTGATGCTGATCCGCTGCCTGAGCTGCAAAAGCTCGGGCCTGGCCAGCGTCTCGCGCAGCTCCGGCTGCCCCACCAGCACTATCTGCAAGAGCTTTCCGTGGGCGCTCTCCAGGTTGGAGAGCATCCTGATCTCCTCCAGGAGATCCGCCTCCAGGTTCTGCGCCTCGTCGATGATCAGCATGGGGTGGTTCCCCAGGGCGTACTGCTCCAGGAGGAAATCGTTGAGCTCCCTGAGCAGGGAGACCTTGTCCTTGCCGGCGACCGGAAGCCCGAAGTCGTCGTTGATCATGGCCAGCAACTGCTCCGAATTGACCCGGGTGTTGAAGATCTTGGCTAGGACCACCCGCTCGTAGCGCTTGTTCAGGAGGTCCCTGATGATGGTGGTCTTGCCGGACCCCACCTCTCCGGTCAAAAGGATGAACCCCACCCGTTCCCTGATGCCGTAGTCGAGGTAGGTAAGGGCCTTTTTGTGCGAGCGGCTCAGGTAGATGAATTCGGGGTCCGGGATCAGCTCGAACGGCTTTTTTTGCAGTCGGAAAAACGCTTCGTACATGTTCACTCCCCGGTATTGCGGAGGCCGGAGCTTCTCGGCCACGGGCGCCTGGTGCGCCGGTAAGCTACTGGTTTTCGGCGGAGCGATAATAGGAGTAGCGCCCGTCGTTGTGGTCCACCGTGGCCGCGTTGTAGACCATCCCGAGGATCGGGCACGCCTTGAGCGATTCCAGCGCGTCTTTGAGGTTCTCTTGAGAGACGAGCCGCTCCATGACCACGAAGAGCACCCCGTCCACCAGGTGCGCCAGGGAGCGCGCCTCGGCGAAGGGGAGCACCGGCGGGGTGTCCAGGATGATGTAGCGGTCGGGGTAACGGAGCTTCAGCTCGGTCAAAAGCGCCTTGCCGCGCTGTGAGGTGAAGAGTTCCGCGGGGTTTTCGATGGCGCGCCCGGCCCTGATGATGGAGAGCTTGCCGATGCCGGTGGGGATTATGGTTTCGCCCACTTGGGCCTCGCCTGTGAGAAGCTCGGACAGCCCCACCCCCTGCTCCACGTTCAGATAGCGGTGCACCGACGGGCGGCGCAGATCGGCGTCGACCAGGAGCACCGTGTGGTCCAGCTCCTGGGCGAGGCTCAAGGCCAGGTTCAGCGCGGTAAGGCTCTTCCCCTCGCTGGGAATCGAGCTGGTGACCATGAGGCAATTGCGAAACACCTCGCCGGTGGTCATCTTCACCAGCGCCGACTTGAGCTTTCTGTACTCCTCGGCCGCAGCGGAGTGCGGGTCGTGCAGGTTGACCAGAAAGGGGTTCTGCGGCTCAAGCCTGCCGTACTGCGGGGAGATCGCCGGCACCCGCGGCGGGAGGGGGGGGAGCACCGGGCTTTCCATTTGCTGCCGCGCGCTTGCAGGCGGCGACTGGTCGATCCCCTGCCGCATGCGCGCAGCCTTTTCCATCGCTTCCTCTATTCTGCTCATATCAACCTCGTTTCTGCGCCGGTCACTGCAAAAGCCCCTTGAGCTGCAACCGGGTTTCCGGCCCGGAGAGCATGTCCAGCACCTTGTCCATGTAGGGAAGCCCCAAAAGCTCCAGCCCCGGGAATACCATCAGCACCAGGAAATAGACCAGCGCGCAACCTAAGATCAGCCGCGAGCGCTTGCGCCGCTTCGCCTCGACCGCCGGGTCGTGCAGCCTCGGAACGACGGCCAAAACCGGCACCCCCAGCCCTTTTACGAAATCCACCTCTTTCACCGTGTTGTTCAGGTGGTCGAGGAGGAAAATGAGGGCGAAGCTTCCGGCCACTCCCCCCACAATGCCCAACAGCATCAGCTTGAGCCGGTCGGGACTGGAGGGTTTCACCGGGAGCAGGGCCGGGTCGACGACGCGGAAGGTGGTGGACTTGTCCTGCACCTCCATCTGCTTTGAGACCTCGGACTGCCCGTGACGGGCAAAGAGCTGGTCGTAGATGTTCTTCTGGTTTTTCTTCTCCAGCTCCAGTTTCTCAAGCCCCGCCTTCGCCGAAGGGATGGTCTGCAAGAGGGCACGGTTGGTGTCTATGTAACGCCTGAGGCCGCTTTCCGTGATCTTGATGGCGGAGATTTCAGACTCGATCTTGGCCAGCTCCCCCGGGTCAAGCGGCTGGGACTGTTGCCCCCTGCGCGCCGACATCTGCGCCTTGACCGTCTCGATGTCCCCCTTGACCTTAACCACCTCCGGAAAGCTTTCGGTGTATTCGACCAGCAGTTCGTCCAGCCTTTTCTGCAGCGCGGCAAGCCGGCTCTGCATGGGGTCCCCGGTCCTCTTGGTGATCTGGCGCATCCCTTCCAGCTGGCGGCGCCTGAGCTCCAGGTCGTAGAGCTTTTGCTGGGCGGTGTTGATCTCCTCGAAGAGTTTCCCCTCGTCGATGGCGATGATCCCCCCCTTGTCGCGCTTGTAGGCGTTAACCTCGCCCTCGGCCTTTTGCAGCTTGGCGTTGAAGGTGTCGATCTGCTCGGAGAGGAATTTGGTGGCGTCGTAGGACTCGCCGCGCTTGGAGGAGACGTTCCCCTCTATGTAGAGGCGCACCAGCGTGTTGACGTAGTCCCTGGCGATGCGGGGGTTTGTATGGGTGAAGGAGATGGTGAAAAGGTTCTTGTCCTTCACCTTCACCTTTGTGGAAAGCTGCAGCTGCTTGATCAGCTCCTCGGTCTCGCTGTCGCTCTTGCCCAGGTTCATATCGAGGCTGTCCATGACCTTGGTGAGGAGGGTCCGGCTGGTGATCTCGTAGGTGAGAACGTTGATGGTGTCTTCCATCGAGGGGGTCACCGTGATCCCCTTGACCAGCTCGCTGATCACGTTCTTCTCGATGAAGACGGTGCTTGTGGCCTGGTACTTGCGCGGGAGCACGAAACTCACCACGAACACCAAGGTCATAAGCAGCAGGGCGATGACGACGAAACGCTCCTTGTTGCTGATCAACAGTTGCAGGTATTTCTTGTAATCCGTCTCTGGCGACTGCATAAAGCTCCTGTCGTAAAAGGTGCTGCTCAGGCTTGTGGGTGCTGCCTTGGGAAGTTTTCCAGTTGCTAGAAGAAACTCTCTTTGACGAGCACGTAATCGCCCGGCTTGAGTTCGATGTTCTGGCTCAGGTCACCGTCCTTGAATAGCTTCTTCGCCTTAACCTCCAGCGACTGCTCCTGGGCGCCGTTTTTCCTGCGCACCAGCACCTCGTTCTGGTTGGCGAACTTGTTGAACCCCCCGGACTCCAGGATCGCCTCCATCACCTTCATCCCCTCCCGGTACTCGATCGCCTTCGGGGTGTTGACCGCGCCCAGGACGTAGACGCTGCGGTCGGTCAGAAGCGGGATGAAGAGGGAGTCGTTGGATTCGAGGAGCAGGTCCTGACCGATGTCACCCAGGGTGAAGAGCCGGTACAGGTCCGTTTTCACCTTCTGCCCTCCCCTCAAAAGGTAGGCGTTGCGAAGATCGGCGGTCTTTACGTCCGGCAGGGTGCAAAGCAGCTGCAACAACGTGGTGCGGCGCGAAAGATCGTAAACGGCGGCCTTGACGCCGGAGCCGAAGATGTAGACCTTGGAGTTGGTGATCTCGCGCACGGTGACCGTGACGATGGGGTTTTTCACCAGTTCCTTGAGCCTGGACGCGAGATGCGCCTGCAGAGCGCTCGGGGCCATGCCGCTCGCAACCACCTCGCCAAGCCCCGGGACGGTGATCTTGCCGTCAGGGCGCACCTTTACCGGGAAATTCAGCTCCTTCACCCCCCACACGGCGATATCCAGGCTATCCCCCTCGCCGATCTGGTAGTCGGCCGAAAGCGCAAATAGGGGAAAGCACATGATCAGCACGACGGAGAAAAGCAGGACTTTCAGCTTCATCTGGGCACCTCCTGCCCTCTACCGCCCCCTGCCAAACAGCACCACCTTCACGGTCTCGAAGATGATCTGTGTGTCAAGGAGAAAGGAGAGGTTCTTGATGTAGTAGAGATCGTAGCGGAGCTTTTCCTTGGCATCTTCCACCGTGGCGCCGTAGGGGTAACGGACCTGGGCCCATCCGGTGAGCCCCGGCTTGATGGTGTGCCGTTTGGAGTAGTAGTAAATATCCTTTTTCAAGTTTTCCACGAACTCCGGGCGCTCTGGCCTGGGACCGATGAAGCTCATCTCCCCCTTGAGTACGTTGTAGAGCTGGGGTATTTCATCGATGCGGGAGTTGCGCAGGAACTTCCCCACCCGGGTGATTCGGGCGTCGTTTTTCGCGGCCCACACGGCGCCATTTCGCTCTGCGTTCTGGCACATGGAGCGGAACTTGTACAAAAGAAACGGCTTTTCCCCGCTGCCGACGCGCACCTGTTTGAAGAAAAGCGGCCCCGGGGAGTCCAGCTTGATGGCTAGGGCGATCAAGGGGAAGAAGGGGGCGGCCAAAAAGAGTCCGAAGACGGAAAGTAGGATGTCGACGCAACGCTTGTAGACGTTGATGAGAGCGTTCCTGCGAAACCCCGAGGAAAAGATGATCCAGCTCGGAGTCATCTCTTCCAGCATGAGTTTTCCTTGCACGATCTCGTAGAAGGTTGGGGCGTCGACGATTTCTATCCCGTTTAGCTTGCAGCGCATCATGTCCTGCAGCGGCAGGACTCCCCTCCTCTCGGCGAGCGCGACCACTATGATGGAGACCCTGTGGGTGCGCGCGGTCTGCAGCAGATCCCCCTCAAGAGGTATCATCTGCGACTTCAACCTTTCGCAATGGGGCACCGTTGCCCCCACCGCATCGCGGCACTCCAGGTAGCCGGCCAGGGTGAAGGAGCCGCTTTGCGAGCCGATCATCTCCCCCAACTGCCAGGCAAGGTCGCCGGTGCCAAGGATCAGGACGCGTTGGGCGAAGGGAACGGCGCGGGCTCCCATCCCCGAAATCGCGTACCAGGAGAACTGGAAGATGATGAAGAAGCCGAGGGCGAAGAACAGGACGCCGCGCCCGAGCATGAGGCTCGGGTTCAGGTAGTAGAGCACGGAAAGCAGGAAGAAGGCCGCGCACCCTGACTGCAGACAGGCCGCGAAGATCTCGCGCTTGCGGCTCTCTTTGGGTAGGGCATGGACCTCCATCAGATAGGAGGAAAAAAGGTTTACTCCGACGAAGATGATGCCGGCGGTAATTCCCCGCTCCGCCTGCCAGTCATCGGGCAGGTCGAAGCCGCCAAAACGGACCCCGGCCGCCAAGATCAGTGCGGCAACGGCCATGAGGGCGTCGGTGAAAAGATTGAGGGCTACGCGCAGGTTCATAAGATATCGTTCCCGGTCTGCTGGTTATAGAGGCCTTCTGCAATAACAGGAAACCGTCGAAACACGCGGCCTGCCGCCCCCCTGGTCACAGGAAACCTTTTCGGCGCCGGTGCAGCAAGAGCCTATCTCTTCAACTGGGAAAGGAGCGTCTGTGCTGCCTTGGCGTCTGGCGACTGCCCAAGGGAGAGCGATTTCTGCAGCGCCTGTTCGCTCTTGGCCTTGTCCCCGGCAAGATAATAGGCGAGCCCCAGGTGGTAGCGTACCGTAGGGTCGTTAGGAAGCAGCGCTGCGGCGCGCTCCATGACCTTCACGGCATCTGCGCTGCGGCCGTTCTTGGTGAGAGCGTAGCCGACTGTGTCCATGACGCCTGGGTTACCCGGCTGCAATTTGAAAGCGTTGATGGCAAGTCGCAGGGCTTCCTCCTTGCTGCCGTAGCCGTCGGCACACAGGTAGGCGAGATTGTTTAGAGCAGGTACGTAACTGTCGTTTTTGTGCAGCACGGCGCGGTAATTTTCCACCGCCTGCTTCTTTTTCCCTGTTACGTCGTAAAAGGCTGCGATGGCGAACTGGGCCGCTACGGAATCAGGATTTAGCCTCTGCGCATACTGGTAGGAAGCAAGCGCCTTGTCGTATTCCCTGCTCGCCTGGTACAGGTTTCCGAGGGCGACCCGTGCCTCCACGCTCTTTGCATCGGCGCGGATCGCCTTATTGACCTCGCTGATAGCGGCTGGAATGTTCTTCAGGCTTTGGTGCACCGTGGCCAGGAGCAGGTAACCCTGGCTGGAGCCGGGGCGCTTGGCGATGAGACGCCCTGCCTGCTCTATGGCCTTGGAGGAATTGTTCATCGCGACGTATGCGCCGATCTTCAGGGCGACGCCACGCTCCTCATTCAGGGCCTCGACCTGGTCGAATACCTTGAGTGCCTTCTGGTATTCCTTCTGTGACGCCAGGATGCGTCCTTTTGCTTCGAGAGCTGAAATGGCGCGAGGATCAAGTTTTATCTCCTCGTCCAAAACGGCGATAGCCTTCGCGGTATTGCCTTTTTTCTGATGGTAGCCGGCCAGGGCTAGGAACGCTTCCGGTGCCTTGGTCTGGGTTGCCTTCTGGTAATAGGCGACTGCATCCGCCTCTTTGCCACTGATGTCGCTCAACGCTGCCAGTCCTAGCAGGGCGCGCAGGTTCCCGGGATTGCGGGCCAGCAACTGGTTTAGCTCTGCCATGGCGCGGGGATAGTCGCCGGTTGCGGCATAAACGCCGGCCAGGTTCTGGTAGGTTGCGGCAAACGCTGGATCAACCTGTTTGGCCTGCTCCAGAGTCTTGATCCCCTCCGCTTTCTTTCCTGCAGAAAGCTGCAGTGATGCGATGGCATTATAAAGCGGGGCATCCGCCTTGCCCCCCTTCAGGCCGGACTGCAAAGTGGAAAGCGCCTTGGCGGTTTTTTTCTGACTCTGGTAATAGGAGGCAAGGAGAAGCCTGTTGTTTTGCGCGTCGGGAGCGGCTTGAACGGCGGTGGCAAGCTCGGTTTCCCCTTCGGCATACCTTCCCTTGCTGAAGTAAAAAGCACCCTTCTTGAGGTGGGCATTTACCATCTTTGGATCGAGTTTCGTCGCGAGGTTCAGCTCTCGCATCCCATCCTCGAAGAGCCCCTGTGACATGTAGGCCCCTCCCAGAAGGTTGTGAGCCAAAGCGTCTTTGTCGTCGGAAGCCAAAACTTTCTTGATCTCGGCTATGCCGTCCTCAGTACGTTTTTGCGCCAGCAGGGTCTGTGCGGTCATCAGCCTCGACTTGCGCGCTTCAGGCACCCGGTCCAGGACTACGCGGAACTGGCTCAGGGCATTCTCCAACTCGCCCTTGCTGTAGTAGCTAAGCCCCAAGAAGTGATACGCCTCAAGGGTCGGAGAGAGCTTCACAGACTGCTGCAGGGAGGTGATAGCCTCGTCGAACTTCTTGCGATAGAAGGCTGCCAATCCTTTCAAGCGATATCCATCCCCCTTATTGGGGAAAGTCTTGATCATCTGCTCGGCACTTTGGTCCGCCTTGTCCACCTCTCCCTTCTCCAATAGCAACAGCCCCAGCTTGTATTGGGCGTTGATCTGGTTCTGATCCAGTTGCAAAATTCTCTGGTACAGGGTGGCTGCCCTCTCGCCATGGCCCGAGCTGTTCTCTATCGCTGCCAGCATGTAGAGAGCCTTGAAATTTTTCTGATCGGCCTGAGCTACCTCATTCAGGAGCGCCTTGGCCTTTTCAATGTCTCCAGTGGCCATATCAACGGAGGCTAACTCAAGTTTAGTCGTACTCCGGGAAGGATCGACGTTGAGTGCCTGCATCAGGTACTGGCGCGCGTCCTGGTACTTTTTCTGAACTAGACAGGAAATTCCAGCCGCCTCAAGCCCCTCGACCGTTCCTGGATGTTTTGAGAGGTATTGGGTTGCATATCCGAAACTCAGGTCACCTTTTCCTGCTGCGTTGTTCAGCCTAGCCAGTTCCAGCAGCACCTCGTCACGGGACGGATTCTGTGTAAGGACTTTGGTGAACTCCTTTTCAGCCTGTTCATACTTTCCAAGACCGGCGTATGCCTTGGCCAGTTGGAAACGTGCGTCTAAGTAGTTTCCGTCTTTTTCCAGCGCGTTCTTGAAAAAGACAATTGCTGCGCCAGGATTGTAAGCCTCTAATTGTTGTACCCCCTCGTTGTAAAGGGACTCTTTCGTCTTGCTGTCGCATCCAATGCAGGTAAGCAGGATGACCAACACGAGAGAAAACTTCTTCAGCATAATTACACCTCGGAGATAGCCGAAAGTTGAAAACTTCTGCTAGAGAAACAATATTAAAGGTTGCTGTCGGGTTTCTTAACAGAAGGGGCTCTAATTATCAAGTTAATTTTTTGATTCGACTAGGTGGAATTACCCCATTTATACCCGGTAAAACAACGAGTTGCCGTAAGTGGGCCCCATGACATAGGATGTTGTTAGCATCGGGACATCGAGCGACTACAGTAGCTAAGCTGGCTGCACAATCGATAAAATCAAATCATTGGCAAGCTCAAATTATCTATTTTCAGCTTTGTTAAAGGAGACATCAGCAGCAATCTCGGTCCTAGCCGAACCTCGTCTGTTAGCATCTCGCGTGCCAGCATAAGCCCGATGAGAGCTGAAACGCGTTGTGCGCCAAGTTTGTGAACTTTGCAAGTGGCATGTGTCCACAGTTTTTTGCAGGTACAGATGATGAAGGGTTTTGAATAACTCTCTGAATTTTAGCCAAAAATACCGAGGTAATTGCTTGTTAGGGGCATGTTACTCCCACATATGTATTTTCCACAATTCATTCAAAGAGGTGCATCCCCCTTAGTTAAAAGAGCCTGCAGATTGATATAGCTTTGCCTTCGCTCCCAGCCCGACACTGTCGGTTTTTTTTACACACAACTCCTCTCCCACACAACCTTTGTGCATAAACATCTGTATTCTGGCACGTTGACGAGGTTGGTACCCCTATTGCAAAAACACCGCATCCACGTCTTAGCGAACTCGATAACGAGTGCCAATAAAGGAGATCTTACTATGAAACGCATGGCTGCAATCCTGGCAGGTATGATGTTGATGTTAGGTGTCGGAACCACGGCAGAAGCCCTCACCTTAACAGTTACAAGTGGAACTGATTCCAAAACGATCACCGACGGGGACGCCGTGGACATGAGTTCCACCCTAGGCAAGATTAGAGTCTACGATTTGATTGTGGGCAATTACTCGATAACGGTTGATACAGCACTGGGATTCAGCCACCCTTATCTTTCTTGGCCACAAGCTCTTCATCTGAGCGCAGCTTTCACCTCGACCGCGCCGGGAGGGTCCCTCACGTTCATACTAACTGATTCTGGACTGTCGTTACCCAATCTAAAATCTGACTTGTCACCGAATGCCATCATGCAGTATGGAATCGGTGGCGCCATCCAAAAAGGCGACGAAATCACCAACACCATAACTTACAGCACAAATGGCACTGATACAAACCAGCTCCCAGGACTATCCTTGATAGGCTCTGGGATGTCATTCAAAGCTGAGGATAGTGCATTGGTGGATCTGGCAAATCCCTTCACAATTAGCGAAGTTGTGACTATAGATTTTGGGCGTAATCCAGGAACCTCAAGTTTCGACGCCGCAGTAAACATCATCCCCACTCCGGAACCTGCAACCATGGTACTGCTCGGTGCAGGATTTCTTAGCCTTGCTATCTACTGCAAACGCAGGAAAAACGTTTAGGACGCCAGGCAACCAGCTGTGATGGCGGCACTCTTTAGTGCCGCCTTTTTTTTACCTAAATCAGTTGCATTAACGATACATGCCTTGTAAAAAAAACCGACACCCAACAGTAGCTGTAAAATATCCCGACACCCCTCTTCTGCAAGAGAAAGGACAATCATGACGGATAGCCAGTTTCTTGGGCGACTTAACTCTGCCACCTTCCAACGTACAGCGCCGTTCGCCATGTTCATGGCATTCATCGCAGTAGAAGAGGCCATACGGTTTGCAGCACAACAGCATTGGCTGAATCTTCCTGTCACACTGTTGTACTACCTGTATCCTGTTAAAACTGTCACTGTTGGGTTTCTGTTATACAAATTCTTAAGTTGTTATCATGAGCTGCGCTTCCAGGATCTTTGGCAACTGAGGAGCACAGTCTGCGTCGTAGTATTAGGTCTTTTAACTTTCGTTATTTGGATATCTGCGGATTGGGCCGTCACGCTTACCCCCCCAGGTGGTTTCAATCCAACAATGCTCTCGGACGGAGCAGTGAGGGTAGTAATGACGGCATTTCGGTTTGGCGGCGCCGTATTTGTCGTACCTCTAATGGAGGAAATCTTCTGGAGGTCTTTCCTGTTACGCTACCTAGTAAACACTGACTTCGAGTCCATTCCTATCGGTTCCTTCACCTGGAGTTCCTTCATCATCTCCACAGTTTTGTTCGGGTTGGAACATCATTTTTTTGTGGCAGGCATGATAGCCGGCATTATTTACAGCCTGATAGTGTACAAGACAAGAAGCATTGTGCAATGCGTGTTGGCACACGCCATCACCAACCTTGCCCTCGCCTGCTATGTGCTCTACACTGGCAAATGGTATTTCTGGTGAAGGGATGTTCGGGATTACGGTTAAAGCTGGGTTGAGTGAACTGTAGCAGTTTAAGTTTCTGAACCACAGATTATGCCGTACCATTCTGGAAGTGGTGAGAAGCCTGACAAGGTTGCTGGCGTCACGCTCGACTGAAAGCGACTCCAGAACCGATACAGGTATAGTTTCATTAATTCAGAACCAGCCAGTACCTCATCAAGGTCCTGACACAGAACAGGAGTTAGATGGAAACATCGGTGGAGGGCACTGCATATTCGAAGCTGTAAAAGAAGCCGACACGTCTGTGGGATCGTTGTAAAGGGATCCGACATGCGCTTGGCATCACTGGGTGTTGCACTCACCGAACATTCTTCTCTCGGGACCGTTATACATCTGAGGGTGGTTTGCGGAGCGGATGGGATCAACGCCGACGGTGACCCAACCTGTGGAGCGAAGGAATCTGGCGACAACTCCAGCCTCTATCAGACTGTCAAGCATGTAATCATTCACATAGTCGTAACGATTGTTTGTCCAATTCACCTGAACAAGCATGCGCCCCTCCTCAACCCGCCAGTGTAACCATTCTAAAAAGACGCAAACTACAATGCAAATATCAGGCCCCATAGGGGTCGTAACTGGTTCAGCTTCGACATACTAAGTAAGCCAAAGGTCATAGCTCGCGCTTCAATGACCGGTTCTGATCGCGATCTCATACTTTGCGCCGCAAGGTCAACCAAATGATGCGGTAAGACAGAAAAGGTGGCCGCCAACCTCGATAGGAAGACAGTGGGATCTACAGAGAGAGCACTCGCTAAGCCTGATGCAGGTTTAGTCTGACAAGTCTACTACGCCACCTTCTACGGTTGCGTTACCGGTCCCCTTGGATTGAATGGCGCCAGCAGAAAAAATGACAAAACCATATTTGCCATAATGGGTAATTTTCGACGCATATTTTTTAGCTGATTCAACTGTTTCCGGCTGAAACAACGCGACAACTCCTCTTTCGGTGGAAGGCCGTTTTAGCACCACGAAAAGAAGGGTGTCCCCGTCTGCGACTGCAATTGCTGACTCAAAGGCTGTTTCTACTTCCGGAGGAATGGAAGGCAGAGACAACCTCTGTGGCTTCCCGCAAAAGACGACGTCGTGTGAAGCAGCCTGGTCCTGGTCCAAGGCGGATTCGACCATTACTCGCGCGTCACCTTGGGAAAGCGATGCGAGCATCGCCTTAAATATCTCGGGCTGCACCTGGCAATCTTGCGTAATGACACCGAGTAGCGACGTTGACCCTTTTAAGCTGTTTACAGTAGCAGGGATCTCTGCTGGGGAAATTATTCGAAAAATTGAGGCAGCAGGGTCAAGATGGATCCGCTTTGGTCGTGCAGACGTGAATACGGCAAACCTGGTCGCATTTTGATCTGGCACCGGCACCACCTTTTCAATTGCTCCGCTCTCCGTCTCAAGCCGTAGCGGCAATCGTACCTCGAATGGAGGAGATGGCTGCAAGACGGTTCCGGTCACCAGCCATCCATCCCCCTGGCGTTTCATCTCCACCTGTGCAAGTGAAAGACGTGGTCCACCAGGGCGGGACAGCCACGGATCAAGCCAACGATGAAGGTCACGGCCAGCACTATGTGAGAACGCGGCAACAATATCCCGCCAGGAAGCCGAAGCATACATGCGGTCACGGGCTAATACCCGCAGGGCATTGAAAAACGCATCATCACCTATTTCGGAACGGACCATGTGAAACAGCATCGCTCCTTTGCCGTAACCTATCGCACGCGAAGCAGGGTCATTGCGGCTAACAAAACTGGTGAGGGGAAAATCGTTTTCAGCACTAACCAGCGAGGCGTAGTCGATCAGGAGTTGTTTGCGGTATTCCAGCGCCTCGGCTGGTGACCGGCGTTCCTTCAGCAGGTAATCTGCCAGATAGGTGACGAGCCCCTCGCACCAGTTTCCCTGACTCAGGTCGACGTCTATCCCGTTACCCCACCAAGAATGTGCGATCTCATGAGGAAGACTGGTGTCGGCGATGAAGGGAAGCTTAATCACAGCCCCACCAAGAAGCGTAAAGGAGGGGAAACCGTACCCTGTCTGAAAGAAGTTTTCTACGATCGCAAATTTTTCAAATGGATACGGACCAAAGAGTTCCTGATAAAAAGACAGGTACTTCGCCGCCGCCGCGAGGTAACGAGGCGCCAAATTGGCATTGCTGCGGTATAGATAGCTGTAAAGCGTGACACCAGCGACCTGCCTCTCCTCGATTAGGTACGGCCCAGCACTAACAGATGGCACCCCAACCGGCCGCGACTCCTCCCAGACCGATCTCGTCAATTTCCCCGATGTTTCTCTATGTACTCTGGCTCCGTTAGTTACGCCCTCTATACCTGCCGGGGCCGTTATACTGATCTTGCGGTTCAAAGGCACCTGCGCCGGAACAGGGTACCAGTGGGATCCGCCACCAAGAAAAGTTCCCTCTGCAGTGATGGCAGCACTAACGCCATAGCTTGGATCCTCATTTGCCGCGGGGTTTCGAGAGACGGGATCGTTGAACTCAACCCGATAGGAGACCGTTACATTAACGCTGTCGCCTTCAGGCAGATCCAGAACCAGTTTCCCCCCACCAAAGTTGAAGGGGATTTCTTTGCCGGCGGCACGAACTGAGTCTATTTGCGCCGTCGCAGCCAAGCTCAGCGAAACCCGTTCGTCACCATGACCGAAAAGGATGTTGCTCTGCCCAGTCACCAAGTGACGCTCCGGGTCCAGCGAGATGGAGATCTCCTGCATCTTCGCACGTGGCCCCAATTCGGCAGCGTCAGCACCGCCTCCCCCCGCCATTAAAAAGAGAACCAAAGCACCGTAGATTAGTAAAGATCTCACTCCCCCCCCCTTTTTACCCACGTCTCTTCCGGGGAGCCACAAGCTCCTGCGCGGGCAGTTTTTACCTTTTTCTCTAACAGCTATTGGTGTAATCTGCAGCCTCTATCTAGACGCCATACGCCCAAAGGAGAATACAGATGTCCAAGACGCTTCGTAAAGCAGTACTCTTGCTGTTATGCCTGTTTTTTCCCACACAGGCACATGCAGGTGCCATAACGCGTGTGAGCGATGGCCAGATGGTCACCATGCAGCAGTTGACGGCGAAGGCAGAAGTAGCTGATCTGGTCCTGATAGGAGAGGTCCATGACAAACCTGCCGTCCACGATTTGCAACTGTCGATAATACGTTCGCTTCAGGACAAAAAACAACCGATGGCGATCGGGCTGGAGGTAATGCAGTCCAACAGCCAGCAGCAACTCGATGACTGGGTCAGCGGCAAAATGACAGAGGAGCAGTTCCAGCCTGTATTCGCGCAGAACTGGAGCTACGACTGGCGCCTGTACCGCGACATCTTCATCTTTGCACGGGACAACAAGATCCCCCTGATCGCGCTGAACGTCCCCAAGGAGATAGTGGTAAAAGTCTCACGACAGGGGTACAAGGCGTTAAGCAAGGAGGAAATTAAAAACCTGCCCCCGGGCACCAACGCCGATCTCAACAACACGCACACCGAATTCTTAAAGCGGGCGTTCCAGCCGCTTTTCAAGAGCGTATCCAACGGGAAAGTGTTCGAGTATTTCTGTGAAGCACAGACCCTGCGCAACAGCGGCATGGCGATGACCCTTGCGCAGTACGTGAGACAACATCCAAAAACTAAAATGGTAGTGCTCGCAGGGATTTGGCACGCCATCAAAAACGCAGTTCCCGAGCAACTGGATCGAAAGGGCAACAGAATGAGCAGTGTTGTGATAATGCCTGAGATTCAGGAGTTCAGCGGCGGAAAGGCAACTGCCGACCTGATAGACTACCTTGTCCAACTACCCCCGCCGTAACAGGAGAGCCTCTCCCCTGCGCTAGACGAAGGCAAAGGCAGGTGGCACTTCTGCCAGGCAGCAGCATTACTCCTGCTTCGTAAAAGCAATTAGAAGAGTTTGTTCCACATTACGGTGTACCCTCCGCCAGACCGGCCGTTCCGAATCATGCCGGATTCCCATGTATAGGCTAGGTAAAAGGACGAATCCCACAAGAATGCGCTATCTAGGGTAATGGTACCCGCGCCTCCTTCTTTGCCATGGAAAGCCACCCGGTTGGCTCCCTCAACGGTTGCCCGGTCGGCCCAGATGTAGGATCCATAAAGGCTGAGGTAAAGAAAGAAGGTAAGCTCCCGGCGGTAGCCAGCAGATACGGTGGCATAGGAGGTCACCGGTATATTGTCGTAGATGATGCCGGTGTAGTGAGGACGTACCACATCGTCGGCCTCACTCGGAAAAGAGGCCCCGTTTAGCCTGAAGGCGTTAAACCTGTCCCCGTTGTTGTTGAAGGTATGACCTGCATATGCACAGTAGATGAGGCGATCCCGCTCCGATCGGCCTGGAATGCCCGCGGCACCAACAAGATAGCCGCTAAGCTGCAGGTAGTCACGGTTTCCATCAAGCGTCGTGGTAGCAGTTTGATCACGCCACCTGTCCCGATGCATAAAGTCCAGATCCCCTCCTGCGGCAAATCCTTTGTGCGGCAGTTCCAGCAGGTTGCGGCGCATCGTATCATAGTGAACGCGCCCCCTTGCGCCATAGAGCATGGTGTCGTTGGGGACCGAGAGGTCAGCAGCAGTGTCACTACCCGACTTGGCATAAAAATATCCAACCCGTCCCAGCAGCTGCAACCGCAGGTCATTATCCACCTCCAAGGGGTGCACGGGGATACGCCACCCCACACCTACCGAGCCAAGGAGTGTTCCCCAGTAAAGAGAAGTCCCCTTCATTTCCGAGCCTTGAAGTACCTCGCTTTGCTGCACCGGGAGTGTGTAGTTCTCAAAGTGGGTGACCAGCTCGACACCCCCAAGGTTCCTGTCATACTCCAGTTCATTCACGAAGAGGCTGACCGTATAGCGGGCACGAAAATCTTCCTTGATACGACGGTGGTAGAAAACAGCCACAGGTAAAGCAGTGGTCCCCCCTTGTTGCGGGGTAAGCAACGATGCCCCAAGGGTGATGGAGGTCATATCGCTGCGATCAAGCGGAGGTATGGTTACTTTCTCGCCCATGAAGACCACTTCGCCTGGCTCTCCTGCAAGAGGAGTATGGTAAATCGAAGAGCTGTCGTCCGCGCGGACACAAACTGCACAAGGCGTAGATAGAGTGAGGAAAAACAACAGCGCCATGCTGATCAGGGTGCGCCCATTGCTCACCAAAGCCGAACTGAAACAACTGTTCGGACGCCTGCCAAGGCCACCGTATGCGCTCGTCTTTCCCATTGCGAGCACCGGTGCGGCCATTTTTAGTACACTTTCAGCTTCACGCATGTTTTCCCTCCACCTGGGAATCAGCTCCCGAAACGGGAACACGCTACACTATAATGGATAAATGCTGTTGCTCAAGGAAAACTAACACACCGGTCACAAAGGGGCATTTTGCGACTTGACAACGCATGGTTGTCATCTGCTATGGTTACCATAAGTAAACCAAGGGAGAATACCCATGGAACAGCTAACGGTAAGACAGACAGAGGTGCTTCGGATCATCACGCAGCATCAGGAGACGTACGGCTACCCCCCTACCCTGCGCGAGATCGCAACGAAGCTCGGCATCTCGGGCACACTGGGAGTGATGAAGCATCTGGAAGCCTTGGAGAAGAAAGGATACCTGCGTCGACAAGAGGGAAGTACGAGGGGGATAACCCTGTGCCACCAAAACCAGGCCGCAAGCCTCCCCATTGTCGGAGTGGTGCGCGCTGGTCTGTTGCATCCGGCCATAGAGGATATCGAAGGGCACTTCGCTATTGATCGCTCCCAGCTAGCTTCGGGTGGGGCTTTCTTTCTGCGGGTCAAAGGGGACTCGATGGTCCATGCCCACATAGTGGAAGGAGACCTCGCACTGGTTCGCCCCCAGCCCCATGCGTCGAACCGTGACATCGTCGTCGCCATGGTGGAGGGGGAGGCAACGCTGAAAAGATTCTACCGTGAAGCGGACCGGATCAGGCTGCAGCCGGAGAACCCGAACTATGAGCCGATCATCATCGAGAAGGGCAAGCAGGAGGTCTCGATAGTGGGGAAAGTTGTTGGCATCTACCGGCAGATGGAGTAGTTTGATGCAGCCCGTTGCCGAAAGCATCAGAGTCGCCGCCATCTTCACTCCCGGGACACAGCTCAAGCCGGTATGGTTCGAGTGGCGCTGCCGCAAGCACGCGATTGCCGCGACCTCCTACTTCTGGAAGGACTCCCTCGGCGCCGCGACGCGGTTGCACTTCGCGGTAAGCGACGGCAGCAATCTCTTTGAGCTCATGTTCGACACCTCCGATCAGAGCTGGACATTGGTGGGAGTCGAGGAGCAGTAGCCGGATCGAGACTTGGAACAAAACCGCATCATCCTACACATCGATATGAACGCCTTCTTCGCCTCGGTGGAACAGCAGTCGAACCCGGCGCTTTCAGGCAAGCCCGTCGCCGTGATAGGTGCGGCAAAGCGGACCATTATCACCACCTGTTCCTATGAAGCGCGCGCTTTCGGGGTCAAGACCGGCATGAACAGCTGGGAGGCCCGCAAGAAATGCCCCCAGCTCATCTTCGTCGTCGGCAACAACCGCAAATACAGCTACACCTCGAAACAGATCATCGCCATCATGCGTGAGTACACCCCCCTTGTGGAGGTGTTTTCCATAGACGAGGCGTTCCTCGACGTCACAGGAAGCCTGTCGCTCTTCGGCTCGGCCGAGAAGATCGCCCATCTCATCAAGCAACAGATCCGGGAACGGTTCGGCCTCACCTGTTCGGTCGGAATAGCCCCGAACAAGCTGCTGGCCAAGCTTGCCTCCGACATGCAAAAACCCGACGGGCTCACCATCATCGAGCCGGGAAGGGTGGCCCAGGTAATGGAACGCCTTCCGATCCAAGCGCTTTGCGGCATCGGCGCGAAGATGCAGCAGCACCTGGCCAAATTCGGCATCAAGACCTGTGGAGAACTCGGGAGGTTTCCGGTCGAGACACTGAGGAAGCATTTCGGCGTAACCGGGGAAAGGCTGCATTTCATGGGGCTCGGGGTGGATGACTCGCCTGTTGTCCCTGAAGACGAGGCAGAGGAGGTCAAAAGCGTCGGCCACAGTACCACCTTGGACCGCGACATAACGGACCGCAGCGAGATTCTGCTCCAGCTGCTGCAGCTCTCGGAGATGGTGGGCAGGCGCGCCAGGAAGTACCAGGTTACTGGTCGAACCGTCACTCTCACCGTCCGCTATGCCGACTTCACCACATTCTCCAAGCAGCAAAGCCGCGGAGACTACACCAACAACAGCGAGGAGATCTACCGGGCTGCGGTGAAGATCCTGGACACCCTGGACCTGACGCAACCGGTCCGGCTCCTTGGGGTGAAGATCACCAACCTGAGACACCACACCGAACAGTTGCCGCTTTTTGCCGAGGAACGCAAAAAGGCGCTCGTTGCGAGCGCCATGGACGATGTGAACAACAAGTTCGGAGATTTCGCCGTCACCTTTGGGAGCCTTGTCGGCAAAGAAAAAGGGGCGAAGGTGATCTCGCCCGCGTGGAGGCCGGAAGGCGTCAGGAACGTCGACGCCGACTGATCCCTGTCAGAACCCCGGCACCCCCGTCGGCACCTGGTCCCAGTAGGTGACCATGCCGTTATGCCACTTCACTATCTGTACACTCTCATCCTGCGAGATCACTATGGCTATCGCCTGATGCAGCTTCTGACACAGACGGTAGGCCGCCCGGTGCCGGGTCCCAACACCCTCGCTTAGGACCGGCTCGGACTGCTCCCCTTCCGTATCTAGTGCGTGCGCCACCATGCCTACGCTGTCCAGATCCCCGGAGATCACCCCGCCGAAACCTAGAAGTTCCTGCCGTTTGGTTATCACCACAGCGCCGTCGACCGCGGAAAGCGCGGCTATGAAATGTGCGACATCGAAAATGGCCTCGTCCAGAAGGGCTATGTTCTCGTTCTTGCTGTTTACGTACTCTTGCCACCCCACCTGCTTTTCTGGAGCATCTGGGTCCCCGTGGATCTCAGCCAAGGTATTCATGATGCGCAGCGTCAGGCTCAGGAAGCGCTGCCTGGAATCGTACTCCAGGAACTGGTATTTGAGGGTCAGGTAAGGATTTTCCTCCAGAATCTCCTCTGCCATCTCGGCAGGAAGGTAGACCAGCAGGCCGCCATGGTTAGAGTTTCTGATCACGCTAATTATACGCCGTATGGCCTGTTGCCCTATGCTGCTGCCGAATTCCGGGTCTAACTCTGCCCAGGCGCGGTCAGTGCGGACGCGAGCGGCCTGGTGCAGAGCCCAAGTCTCCGCGTTGAGAGCGCCAAGGCTGGTATTGAGCCATTTCGAGTTGAAGACGTCGAGCGTGGGGCAGTTGATCTGTCCACCGTTCAAAGACGCTATGATGTTGTCCCCGATACAGACCGAGATCTGCCCGGGTCCGGTAACGTACACCACCAGGCTCAACGGCATGGGAGGCGAAGTCTTCCTCCCGCCGTAGACCGCGTGCATCCAGCGGGTCCCGGAATGCAGCAGCCCCCAGATCTGGGCCCCCTGCGCCGGCTCCACGAAGATCCCGATCAGGGTACGGTAAAAATCAGCCGCCGGCGCCAGGCGGTGCAGCTCATACTCGTTGAAGGGCCTGGTCCTGGAGAATATGAGCCGATGCATCCCGGTGGGCGGCCCTTCATGGGCGGCGAACAGGTAGGAGTCCCTGATGATGAGTCGAAACATCACCGGTCGCTCTTCTTCCCGCAAAAGACTCGCCTGGTAGCAGGTCGAGATCACCTGTTCCAGTGTCCCCCGGTCCGGAAGCTGGAACTCCCCCCCCTCTTCCCGGCAAAGGCGCGCCACGAAAACTTCATCCTCCCAGCGCTCGAAGATGAAAGAGACCAGGTCCCTCGGATAACTGTGACCAAACGGCGACGGGGTGCGCGTGAGCGATTCCTTTATCTTATCCATTCTCCTCTCCCCAGCCTGCACCCGCGATTACAAGCACCAGACCCGGATACCTGCCGCTGACATGGCCCGGCTGTCGTAGATACCCTTCACGTCTATGAGCACAGGGTTCTCGACCATGAGGCTCGCGAACTTCTTTGCCCCCCAGGCACGGTATGAATCGTGGGCGACCGCGGCGATAACTGCAACTGCGGGATGGAGTCTTTCCGGCTCATGGAGCGTCACCCCGTACGCCTGCTGTGCCTCCGCCGGGTCTGCTATCGGGTCGCACACCTGCACCTTCAAGCCGTAGTCGCTGAGTTCGGTGAGGATGTCGACGACCTTCGAGTTGCGCAGATCAGGGCAGTTTTCCTTGAAGGTGAGCCCCAGCACCGTGACATAGGAGCCAAGGACGTGGTGCCCTGCCCTTATGATCTCCTTCACCGCCCGCTGTGCGATGAATTTCCCCATGCCGTCGTTTATGCGCCGCCCAGCGAGTATCACCTGGGGGATGTAGCCGATCTTTTCCGCCTGGTAGGTGAGATAGTAGGGGTCAACACCGATGCAGTGTCCCCCTACCAGACCCGGCTTGAAATTCAGGAAGTTCCACTTGCTCCCCGCCGCAGCCAAGACCTCGCTGGTATCGATCCCTAAGCGGTCGAAAATCAGCGCCAGTTCGTTCATGAGGGCGATGTTCAGGTCTCTCTGGGTGTTTTCGATAACCTTGGCGGCCTCGGCGACCTTGATGGAAGGAGCGCGGTGCACCCCAGGCTTTACCACCGAGGAGTAAACGGCAGCGACCTGCTCCAAGGTGCGCTGGTCCTGGCCCGAAACGACCTTGAGGATGCTGGTGAAGGTGTGCTCCTTGTCGCCGGGATTGATCCGTTCCGGGCTGTAGCCGACCGTGAAGTCATCTGGACTCTTCAGCCCCGATACCGACTCCAGGATTGGGAGGCAGACCTCCTCCGTCACGCCTGGATAAACGGTCGACTCGTAGACCACGATATCTCCCTTCTTCAGCGCCCTGCCCACGGTTTCCGACGCGCTGCAGAGCAGGGAGAGGTCCGGCTGGTTCGCGGGGTCTACCGGTGTCGGCACCGCAACAACGTGAAAATCCGCCCCCGCAAGATCTTCAATCTTGTCGGTAAAGCAGATCTCCGCGCCAAGCAGGTCCTCGGAGGGAACCTCCCCGGTGCGGTCCAGCCCGTAGCGCAGTTCCTCGATCCTCTTCGCACTGATGTCAAACCCGATGGTTCGCTGCACCCGGCCAAAGGCGACCGCCACCGGAAGCCCGACGTACCCCAGACCGACTACCGAAATCTTGCGATTATGCGCCATGTTGCACCTCCCTATCCGGCACATCTATCAATGTCCCACTGCGGTTGTAAGAGCCTCGTGCTCGACAACCCCACCCTGGTCCGTTAGCCCAATCCCTTGCGAGACCTCCTTCCTGTCGTCAGCAGCATCAAATATTAGCGTATTTTAAATATTTTGCCGCATAGCTCCAGATTAACTAAAGAATGTGCCTGCCATTTACTCTGTCCGCTTCATGCTCGTGGAAAGACCGTCCCGCGCCACGGAACGATCCCCAAAAGGCGGAACAAAAAGGTCAACAGCGGCGGCTGGCGGTGCTTTACATGGTGTGGCTATTTTGTTAAGATGGCCACCGTTTATCCTCCCACAAAGGTTCCCAAATGTCTGAAATGACGCCCATGATGCGGCAATTCCTTGAGATCAAGGCTGAACACCCCGACGCCATCCTCTTCTTCAGATGCGGCGACTTCTACGAGATGTTTCTGGAGGATGCGGTCAAAGCCTCCCGCATCCTCGGCATCACCCTCACCTCGCGCAACAAGAACGCCGACGGCTCCGAGGTCCCTCTTTGCGGCGTCCCCTACCACTCCTGCGCCCCCTACATCGCAAAGCTCGTCGAGGCGGGGGAAAAGGTCGCCATCTGCGAACAGGCCGAGGACCCGAAGCAGGCCAAGGGGATAGTCAAGCGCGAGGTGGTGAAGGTGATCACTCCCGGCTTGGTCATCGAGGACGCTTCGCTCTCCCCCAAGGAAAACAATTACCTGCTCGCCCTTTGCTGTGACGGCGAGTGCTACGGGCTCTCCTACCTCGACCTCTCCACGGGCGAATTCCGGGTCACCCAACTCGACGGGCTCCAGGCGGCTCTGGCCGAGTTAACCTGCATAGGCCCCCGCGAGATCATCCTCCCGGTCAGCTTCCGTGAGGAACCGAAGCGAAAGGGGATTGCCCACGTCCTCGTGGACCGCAGCATCACCTACTTCGAGGAATGGGTTTTCGACCCAGACTACTGCAAACGCCTGGTGGCGAACCAGTTCAAGGGGGCTACTGTCGAGTCCCTTGGGTGCGACGGCCTCCCCACCGCCCTTCTCGCCGCCGGCGCCGTGTTGCACTACCTGGTGGACACCCAGAAGGGGCACGCTCCCCATGTCACCGGCATCACCCCGTACAATGAGAGCGAGCATCTGCTGCTGGACGAGTCGACCAGGAGGAACCTGGAGCTGACTGCGACACTCTCAGAGGGAAAGCGCAAGGGATCGCTTTTGGGACTTCTGGACCGTACCGTCACAGCCATGGGAGGGAGAAAGCTCAAGCAGTGGATCAACTACCCGCTCATGGACCTGAAGAAGATATGGCAGCGGCAAGAGGCGATCCAGGAGCTGATGGAGGCCCCGGGCACCCGCGAGAGCATCAAGTCTCTTCTGGGCGGCGTCTACGACCTCGAGCGACTGAACGGCCGCATCAGCCTCGCCTCCGCCTCCGCCAAGGACCTCTCCGCCCTGAGGGCTTCGCTCAGCCGCCTTCCCGACATAAAGGAACAGATGGCGTCCTGCGGCGCCGGGCTGCTCAAGGAGCTGGACGCAGGGATCGACCCCCTCGACGAGCTCTGCGACCTCGTTGCCAGGGCCATCGTGGACGACCCTCCCTTTGTCCTTCGCGACGGCGGCATCATCGCGGACGGCTACAACCAGGAACTCGACGAGCTGCGGGCCATCAGCCGCGAGGGTAAAGGGTTCATCGCAAGGCTCGAGGCGCAGGAGAAGGCGCGCACCGGGATCTCGTCGCTCAAGATCCGCTACAACAAGGTCTTCGGCTACTACATCGAGGTGACCAAGGCGAACGTCTCGGCCATCCCTGACGACTACATCAGAAGACAGACCCTCGCCAACGCCGAGCGGTACATCACCCCGGAGTTGAAGGAATACGAGGAGAAGGTGCTCGGAGCCGAGGACCGGATCAAGGACTTGGAATTCTCACTGTTCCAGGAGGTGCGCGAGGCAGCCGCGGCGCAAGGGGAGAGGATCGCCCGCACTGCCGACCGCTTGGCCTGCCTCGACGTCCTGGTCAGCCTCTCCGAACTCGCCCACGACAAAGGGTACTGCCGTCCCGAGGTGCACGAGGGGAGCGAGCTCAGCATCACGGAGGGGAGGCACCCGGTCATCGAGGACATACACTCGTCCGAGCGCTTCGTCCCCAACGACACGCTTTTGGACAACGGGGAGAACCAGCTCATCATCATCACCGGCCCGAACATGGCCGGTAAATCGACCTTCATGCGCCAGGTCGCCCTGATCACGCTGATGGCCCAGATGGGGAGCTTCGTCCCGGCGGACAAGGCGCTCATCCCGGTGGTCGACCGCATCTTCACCAGGGTCGGCGCGTCCGACAACCTGGCCCGCGGCCACTCCACCTTCATGGTGGAGATGATGGAGAGCGCCGCGATACTCAGGGGGGCTACCGCCAAGAGCCTGGTCATCCTGGACGAGATCGGCCGCGGCACCTCCACCTTCGACGGCGTCTCCATCGCCTGGGCCGTGGCGGAATTCCTGCACGACAACAAGCTGCACGCGGCCAAGACCCTCTTCGCCACCCACTACCACGAACTGACCGAGCTCGCCGTAACCCGCCCGGGGATCAAGAACTTCAACATAGCCGTCAGGGAATGGAACGAACGCATCATCTTCCTGAGGAAGATCGTTCCAGGCGGCGCCTCGCACTCATACGGCATCCAGGTCGCCCGCCTGGCCGGGCTCCCCCAGGCTGTAATCGACCGGGCCAAGGAGATACTGACCAACCTGGAAAAGGGGGAGTACGGCGAAGGAGGGGTTCCGCGCCTGGCGCGCGGCAAGAAGGTCCCTCCCCCGTCCCCGCAGCTCTCGCTCTTTGGCGCTGGCGACGACCAGATCAGGGAGAGACTCAAGGAAGTTGAAGTGGCGCTACTGACGCCTCTGGAAGCGCTGAACCTCGTGGACGAACTGAAGAGGATGATCTAGACGATGGACAGAAGGGACTTCGTAAAATACCTGGGGCTTTCGCTCCCCTACTACCAGTGGCTATCCTGCCGGATGCTCGCGGCCCAGGGTTCGCTTCTGCTCACCCCGTTTCTCTCAGCGCAGTCCCACGCCGCCAGCCAGGGGCTGGTGCCTGTCACGGAACTGAAGCACTGGTCCACCCCCGACTACACACGCATCGCCATCACCGCAGGGAGCGAGGTCCCCTTCGAGCATCACCGGCTCCCGAACCGGCTCTACCTTGACCTGCAGGGCGCGAAGCTGAACCCGGGGGTGAAAGACCTGAGCATCGGGGACGGCCTTTTGAAAAGCGTGAGGATCGCCCAGTTCCAGGCGTCGACCGTTCGTGTGGTGCTCGACTTGGACAGCATAAAGGACTATAAGGTCTTCACCTTCTCCGACCCATTCCGCATCATCATCGACGTGAAGGGCGACCGGCGGCAGGAGATCTCCTCTTCCAAGGAGGTCATCGAGACCGCCCAGCCCGAGCCCAAGCCTGTCGAGAAGCCGAAAACTTCCGGAAAGTTCAAGCCGGGAAAGATCAGGAGAATTGTCATCGATCCGGGTCACGGAGGGCACGACCCGGGCGCCGTCAGCCCCTCGGGCACCCGCGAAAAGGACATAGTGCTCCAGATCGGACTAAAACTGGCGCAAAAGGTGCGGGAACTTGGCATCGATGCGGTGATGACAAGGTCGACGGACGTCTTCCTTGAGCTGCAGGAGAGAACGGCAATCGCCAACAAGGTGGGAGCGGATCTCTTCGTGTCCGTCCATGCCAACGCTTCGCTCAACCGCGGCGCCAACGGCATCGAGACCTACTACCTCAACCTGGCCAAGACCGAGAAGGCGGCGCAACTGGCGGCCAAGGAAAACGGAACCTCACTGGAAAAGGTGAGCATGCTGCAGGCGGTGCTCTTCGACCTGATGGCGAACTACAAGTTGAACGACTCCGCGCACCTGGCCGACGAAGTGCAGAAGGCGCTTTTCAAAAAGGCGCAGACAGGCTACGCGACGGTGAAAAACCTGGGAGTGAAACAAGGCCCCTTCTACGTCCTTGTCGGGGCCACCATGCCGAGCATCCTGGTGGAAACCGCGTTCCTCAGCAACGACCGCGACGAGCAAAAGCTCAAGGAGCCCCAGTATCAAGACCTCACCGCCGACGGAATCCTCTCCGGCATCAAAGGGTACATCACCTCGCTCAACAAGATCCACGCCGGGTAAAGCACCCGCCCCCCTTTACCAGCAGGGGGCACTGCACTGCACGCAAAAAGGCCGGCATTAAGCCGGCCTTTTTGTTTCAGGAATACCAGGGTCCTTACTGAGCGGCGGCCACCGTAGAACCCACCACCTCGACTCCGAAATCCGCCGCTTCCTTGGGTACGTTGGCGATAGCCACCACGAACCCGATGGGCTGTCCCGGCTTGACGCCGAGATTGGAGAGGGAATCACCGAACTGGTTGTTCATGATCGACTCGAGCTTATCCAGAGGAAGCGTCGTCAGTTGCTCCTTAGAAAGCCTGTTGCCGCAGTACGCAGTTTTCTGCATCAGCACCTTGCCGCTTTTGTCATAAAGGCTCACCCGTACCTGTATCGAGGCTCTTGACTTGCGGAAGGAGTTGATGGCCTCGCCGGTCACAACGAACAGCTCCCCAGCCTGTGGGTTCTGGTAGAAGGATGCCTGCGGGTTCCTGATGGTGATGCGCCCTTCCTCGGGAACCTCCATACCGAACCACTTAGCCACGAATCCGATTCCCATCTTGTCCAGTTTCTGAAGCGCGGCGGGGCCGCTTTGCAGCACGTAAAGACCGGCAGCACTCAAGGCCAGCACCACGATGACCGAGATGGCGACGATCGCGATGGTGAACGCCGAGCGTCCCTTACGGCGTGAAATGATGGAGAGCGGAGGAAGCTCATCCTCAGGAAACTCGTCGGGCGCCACATCGGGGGGGACCTCGCCAAAGCTGAAGTCAAGCGGCGAAGCAGCCGCCTTTGGGGCTTGTCCCGGGACTGCTGCAGGAGCGGAAATTGCCGCACCTTTTGCCTGCCCGGCGGCGGCTGAACCGGCGGCACCCGCCAATGCAGCTCCGGCTAGTGGAGCGGCTGCCGGCTGGGGAGCGGGTTCGGGTTCAGCGTCTTCACCGAAGGAGAGTTCGCCGAAGCTGAATTCCTCATCCGCCTCGGCAGCGGCAGGCTGCTGAGGCACGACCGCGGCGGGAGCTTCTTCGAAGGAGAACTCGCCGAAATCCATGGTAGCGGCAGCAACTGCCGGCTTTTCTTCGGCGGGGACTTCCTCTTGAAACTGGAATTCGCCGAAGGCGGGAGTGGCAGATACCGGTGCCTGTTGCTGTGGCAAAGCGGCTTCCTCTTCGAAGGAGAAATCGCCGAAGTCGAGTGTGCTTTCCGCAGCGGCAGCACCTTTTTCTTCCTGGAGAGCGGGGGGCTGTTCCTGGAAGGAGAAGTCGCCAAATTCATGCGAGGGCGCAGCGGTCTTGGCTGTTTCTTCTTTAACGGCGCCGGGTGTCTCATCGAAAGAGAACTCGCCGAAGTCGAGGGATTCCGCGGCTGCAGATGCCGCCGGCTCCGGGGTGCCCGCTCCCTTTTCGAATGATAATTCATCAAAATCCAGCGATTGCGCCGCAGCTGGAGCCTGGGGTTCTTCCTTAGCGGCAGGGACCGAATCGTCGAAGGAGAACTCGCCGAAGTCGAACGCATCCGCGGCTGCGGGTGCAGCCGGAGTCTCCTCCTTGACAAGCGGCGTCTCCTCGTCGAAGGAAAATTCTCCGAAATCAAAGGCGTCCGCCGCGGCAGACGATGCCTGTTCTTTTTTGGCCGGCGCAGGTTCCTCAGCGAAACTCACCTCGCCGAAGTCGAGGTCACCGCCGGCTGCCTCCTCTTTTGCCGGAGCAGCTACAGTTTCATCATTGAAATCGAAGTCCCCGAACTCGCCGAACTCTGCCGGCGCGGCCGGCGCAGGGGGCTCTTCAGCAGCAGTCCCACTGTCAAAACTGAGATCACCAAAATCGATACCGCCGTCCGCGGCGCCTGCAGCTTTCTCGGGCACAACCGTGTCTTGCGTCTGGGCAGGAGATTCTGCGCCCGCCTCGGAAGAGAAATCAAAATCGCCGAAGTCAAAGCCACCGGCCTCAGCTTCCTGCTTAGTTTTGGTACCAACCTCCAGTGCAGCGAGCTCGTTTCCAGCCTCTCCTGCTGAAGGAGCCGGCGCCTCCGGAGCGGCGGCAGCGGCGGGAGCGCCAAGTCCCGAGAGCAGGGCATCGAACTCCGATTCCTCCTGCTTTTGCTCACCGCCGGCCACAAAAACATGGCGGCACTTGGAGCAACGTACCTTCACTCCACCCGGCTTAAGCTTGGAGTCGTCCAGGCGGAACTTGGTGTTGCATTGATCACATTGGAGAATCATTCAGCCCCTCCGATTCGTTTTGAAAAAATGCGGCGCATGATGCCGCAGACCTTGATGAGGAGAGGTCTTGTAGCGCCGCCGATGAAGTGTAGCCGGCGTAAATAAAAACCGGTGAGGTACTCCATTAATTTTCTCCCGATTTCCTATAGCAGATGGATTTTGCAGTGTCAATTCATTCTGGCCCAGCACCACCCTTTGTGGTATAAATACCCCGAAATACTCAATCAACTCTTCTAAATGAGGTCCAGACATGAAAAAACGCCTCTCTAAAATATCGCTTCTGCCGGGCCTGCTTCTGCTCGCGAATGTGGCCTGGGCGGCCCCGGAACTTTCTGTGGAACAGGGAACCTACAAATTCGGCACTGTCACACAAGGCAAGAAGGTGCAGCATAGCTTCAAAATCAGAAACAGCGGCGACGCCCCGCTGCAGATAAAGAAGATCGAGGTTTCTTGCGGTTGCACCGCGGCCAAACCCTCCAATTCCGTCATTCAGCCTGGAAAGGGTGCGGAGATAGACGTCGTTTTCGACTCGACCGAATTCGGTGGCAAGGTAGTCAAGAGCGTCACCATGATCACCAATGCCGGCAAGACCCCCTCCTACACCTTCAACCTGGAGGGAACCGTCTCCGAAGAGCTTCAGGTAACGCCGCGACAGCTGAGCCTGGGACCGGTGACGCCCGGCGTTGCGAAACTCGTCACCATCAATGTCACCAATAACGGTAACAACAGTATCAGGCTCATCGCCGTCAACGTGAATTCCAACACTCTGCAGATAAAGTCAACCATCGGGAAAAGTGAGCTGAAGCCGGGTGAAACCGGACAGGTGAATCTGAGCATACTGGGACGGTCGGAATCGAAGATACTGAGCGGGTACGTGCACATAGTGACCAGCAGTGCAAGGAAAAAGGAGATCACCATTCCCGTTTATGGCACATTAGCGAAGTAACCGATCTTTTTTTCACTTTCGCCTTGAGTTGCTACAGGAAATGGTGTAATAGATAGTTCTTTGCCGGGCGGGTAGCTCAGTTGGATAGAGTACTGGCCTCCGAAGCCAGGGGTCATGGGTTCGAATCCCATCTCGCCCACCAACTCTTCATAAAAAACCGTTGCGATTCTGCTGATTCTTTTAAAGGGACTCACAGAAACGCAGCGGTTTTTTCTTTGTGAAACAGGCTAGAACGAAAGCGCCTCGACGAAGACTCTGTCGAAATCGGTGCAATTGGCCAACTCAACGACCTGCACCTGCTCGACCAGTTCGCTCATCTCGCGCCGGACCTCGTGGTTCAGCAGGAAAGCCTCCCCTCCGCTTTTGGCGGTGTTGCCGACGAACCGTATCCGTCCGGCGGTGGCCGCGGGGAGGAGCCCTATGGTGGTGAGGCTCTCAGCCGTCAGGTGAAAGCCGAACGAGCCTGCTATGAGCACCTGCTTGAGTTCCGAGGCAGGGACAGCCGCCTCCCGCAGCAGGAATTCCACCCCCGCCCGTATCGCCCCCTTGGCGAGCTGCACCTGGCGCACATCTTTCTGGCTCAACCAGACGTTGTCTGTGAGGAGGAACACCGGCCTGCCGTCACGCTCCACCAGGCGTTCCGCAAGCTTGGGGAGCAGCGCCGGGTTATCCGGCTTTACAAACTTGCCGTTCCTGCCAACCGCCTTGTGGGCGACGAGTTCGGCGACTATGTCCATAAGCCCGGAGCCGCAGATGCCGACGGCCTCGGTGCCGGCGATGGTCCTGAGCTCCAGGGAGCCGTCGGGGCGCACGCTGCAGCGCTCGATCGCTCCCTCCCCCGCCCTCATCCCGTAGCGTATGTTCATCCCCTCGAAGGCCGGTCCCGCCGCGGTGGAGGTAGCCCAGATCTTCCCGTTGCGGCAAAGGGCCATCTCGCCGTTGGTGCCGATATCGACGAAGAGGACGGTCTCCTCACTCTCGTGCAGCCTTACCGCCTGCAGCCCCGCCGTGATGTCGGCGCCGATGTAGCCGGAGATGATCGGCGGGAGGTAGATCAGTCCCCCCGGCGCGATGTCGATTCCGGTCCCTACCGCCGGCACCCAGGCAGCGCAGTCGAGCGTCGAGGTGTAGGGGTATTTCCCGAGCGAAGCCGGATCAACGCCTGCGGCCAAATGCAGCATGCAGGTGTTGCCGCTGAAGATCACCTCGTAGACCCGGTTCCTCCCGATCTCTGCAGCGCTGGCCACCTGGTCGATGAGCCGGTTTATCTCGAAGATGACCCCACTTCTCAGCTCCTCCAGTCCGCGCGGTTCCGAGCCGATCTTGATGCGCGACAGTACGTCCTGCGCGTGGCGGCTCTGCGGGTTGAGGGCGGAGGCCGCGGCCAGTTCGGACCCGGTGGTGAGATCGACGAGCGAAACCACGAGCGTCGTGGTGCCGATGTCGACCACCGCCCCGAAGCTCTCGCTTGCCGTGTCACCATCTTCCTCAGACAGAAGCGATCCGCTGCCGAACACCAGGGTCACGCCGCGCTCCGGCAGGTATTCCTTGGTTATGTAAGGAGCGAGTTGGACCGAGGCGGACTCCCCCTGGCTCGCGATCTTGAAGTCCCTAAGCGACTGCCCCTCGGCAACCAGGACCGCGATGTCGCCATGCACCTCTGCCGCGCAGGCCAGCACTTGTCCGCGCCCGCGCTCCTCCGGCGACAGTTGGTACGCTCCCTTCTCGACTACCCTTTCCAGGTCCTGCGGCGGAAGCGTCACCGCGCACTTGCCGCAGACGACCGCGCCGTTGCAGGGGGAGTCGATGGTGATCCCGGCTGCGCGGGCCGCCTCCAGGATGGTCGTGCCTGCAGCGACACGCACCGAGGTCCCCTCCGGGAGAAATAGAACCGTCACCATGCCGCGCCTCCTTCCTTAACTGTCTTGGTCATCGCCTGAATGTTGTGAATGGAAGACGAGGTGCTCAGGCCGCAGGCGGGAGAGATGATGTCGATTCCGTCGCGCACGAGGCTCGCAGTCTGACGCGACACCTTTTCCGGCTCCCCCAGCTCCAGAAGGAAAGTGCTCAGGTTGCCCATGGTGATGAGTTGCGGGTATTCCTGCTTCAGGAGCTTCAGGTTCACCAAAGCGTCGGTGCTGATGGCGTCGCAGTGCAGCTTGGGGATGGAAGGCTTCACCGCCTTCATCTCGCCGCAGATGTGCACCAGCACCGGGACGCCGGCGGCGTGGATCCCGTCGATGACTTTGTTCAAGTAGGTGACGGCATAATCCTGGAACAGGCGCGGGCCTAGGATCTCTCCTGTGGCGGTGGGGTCGCCGATGCAGATGGCGGTTGCTCCGCCGTCGACCAAAAGCCGGGCAAACGCGACCAGGAAATCGCTCACGTAATCGAGCACGCGGTGGGAATCCTCCCGCTTTTTGTGCAGCTCCTTCAGAAACGTCATCGGATCGACTATGGACGCGGCGGTGCTGACCGGCCCGGTGATGCTGCCGATGACCGGGACGTCCTGGTTTTTGCGGCTCAAGAGCGCGCCAGCCTCAGCCACTTGGCGGATGCGCCCGGCGTCAAGCATCTTGACGACGCTGCGGAACTCAACGTCCGAGTTGGATGCGAACGGCTCCCGCGCGATCTTCGGCTCGCAGGCGAGGGTGCCGAAGTCGATGTCGCTCCCGAGCACCTCGGCCTCCACAGTCATGCAGAACGGGATGCCGAAGTTTTCAAAACCGGTGTCGTGATTCACGTCCGTGGCAAGTTCGGCCATCAGGTCCGAGCGGAAGTGCCCTTCCGGGAGTGTGCGACCGGTGCGGTTCATCACGTCCACGATCGCCGCGTTCATCATCCCCCCGGTGCAGATGACCGGCGGACGGTCGACCTTCTTCCTGGCCAGTGTGTCGAGCAGCCGTTGTTTAGGGCTGAGGCTCATAGGTTGGTGCTCCTGTTTTGTGCGGTAAATAAATGGTTCTTAGGTCCCCTCCCCCCTCCAGAGGGAGGAGTGCCCTGCTCGCGGACCGAAGCGCCTCAAGGCGCGAAGGCCCTTACCGTGTCCAGCATGGCGTGGATGTTTGCAAAAGGTGTCTCAGTGGGGAGGCTGCAGCCGGAGGCGACGATGAACCCCTTGGGGTTGTCCTTCGCCTGGGCGATGCAGGAAAGCGTCGCCCGGCGCACCGCCTCGGGGGTCCCCTGCAGCATGACCTCGGAGGGGTGCACGTTCCCCATCAGGCGCACCCGGTCGCCCACGGCAGTGCGCGCCTCGGACAGGTCGGCGTCGTTGTCGATGCTGAGACAGTCGGCGCCGGCCTCGACCATGTCCTTCCAGATGCCGGAGGTCTTGCCGCAGATGTGCAGGGTGACCCCCTTGCCGCGACCGTGGATGTAGTCGATGAGCCGCTTCAGGTAGGGGAAGGAGAACTCCCGGAACTGGCGGGGACTGATGACTGACATGGACGACATGGCGTCGGTCAGGCTCGGGGTGCAGCCGGCATCGATGATGGCGCCGGCATAGGCGAGATTGGTCTGAAGCGATATCTCGCACAGGCGATGCACCGACTCCGGCGAGCGCATCATGAGACGCGCGAGCCTGTCCGCCCCCACCAGGAACGACGCATTTGTGAAGGGGCAGGTCACAGCCCCTGTTACCGCAACCTCGTCCCCGACGGCATCCACAGCACGCCGCATCGCCTCCAGGTGCTGCGGCAGATAGCCGTCGCGGTTGGGGTCGGCCGGCGCGAGCCGGTCCAAGTCGGCCATGTCGTTTATTGCCGGGGCCGCGAGGAAGGCGGTCTCGTCCTCGGGATAGCTCACCTTGGCTCCCATCGCCTCGGCCTGGGTGTAGAGGTCGGTGAAGATCCTTATTATGTCGTAGCCGAACAGGCGGTAGGCCGCCACCTGCGCCTTGGCGATCAATTCGCCGTTGCCGCGGAACTCGCCCACCTTGACACCGATCACCCGCGCCGCTGTGTTACCCACGATCGGAACGCAGGGAAGACGATCGACGGGGGCACCGGCGCCGTAGGCCGCGAGACGCTCCAGCGGTGTCATCGTGTCGCGTCGCATCAGGCCGCCGCCGCTGTGCTGCCGACGAGCAATTTGGCCAGGCGTATGGCGTCAGCGGCGTTCACCGCGTAGCCGTCGGCGCCGATGCGGTCGGCAAAGCCCTGCGAGATGGGGCCGCCCCCCACGATGACCTTGAAGCGGTCCCGGATTCCCTCTTCTTTCAGCTGCCGCACCACGGCCCCCATACCGTCCATGGTGGTAGTCATCAGGGTAGAAAGGGCGATGATGTTGGCGCCGATTTCCTTCGCCGTCGCCACGAACCTGGCCGGCGGGATATCGCGGCCCAGGTCGGTCACCTCGAAGCCGGAGGTCTCCAGCATGATCTTCACTAGGTTTTTGCCGATATCGTGGGTGTCCCCCTCGACCACGCCGATCACCACCTTGTGCTTCTCCGCGGCGCCGTCCGCGCGCAGGTGCGGCTTCAGCACGTCCATCCCTGCATACATGGCATCGGAGCACATGAGGAGCTCGGGTATGAAGTACTCCTCCTCGTCGAAGAGCTCCGCCGCCCGCTCCATCCCGGCTGAAAGCCCCTGCTCGATAGCCTGGTAGGCATTCACCTCGCGGTCGACCACTTCATGGGCGGCGGCGACCGCCTCTTCCTCGTCCATATCTACGACGGCATCCGAGAGCCTTTTGAAGAGCTCCTCGTTGATCTCAGCCATGACGTTTCCTCCTTTATAAGTTTAATAATCTGAACCTTTTCCCCTTACCTGTTGACGACGATCGCCCCGAAGAGGTCCTCGGCAAGCCTCAACCCTCCGCGGAACCCGGTGTAGCCGCGGTCGAGCACGGCGCGATTGGCGACGGGGAAGGAAACCGAGAGATGCGGCGCGCCGATCTGCAGCGCCAGCTCGCGCTCAAGGGAGCTACCCACGACGAAGGCGGGGCTGAAGGAGTTGTAGTATTTCTGCCCGGCGGGTTGCGGCCAGACCCGGTTCAGGTGCCCCAGCACCTGGGAGCCATCCGATTCGAAGACGACGTTGGTGGCAAAGCCGCTGGCAAGCTGCCCCACGCGCCCTGCGATCGCAGGCTGCTCGCTCTCCTGGACCCGGTCGGTCACCACGGTTAAGACCGGAAGCCACCCCAGGTCGTCAGCCAGGAAGCGGGTCAGCGCCACGGCGTAGTTGGCGTCGCCTACCACGACGGCGTAGCGCTGCAGGTCGAGGTCGTTGTAGCAGTCGGTGAGCGGATCGAGGATCTGGTAGTACTCCCTCTTCTCACGCGCGATCACCCGCTCCACCAGGCCCTCATCGAGCGAAAGCGCTGCCCCCACCTGGCGCAGGAACTCTTCCGACGCCGAGACTCCGATGGGAAGCGGCGCGGTGACGAAAGGGGTGCCGTGCCGCTCCTCGAAGAGCCTGGCCGCCCCCTGCCCATAGAGGTCGGAAACGACGATGTTCAGCTCCGCCGAGGCGGCGGCTCGAACCCCCTCCAGCGTGTCGGCGGGCGTGAAGAAGGAGTTCACCTCCAGGCCGATCAGCTCCAGCAGGCGCCGAGCGCCCTCCAGGTTTCCGCGCCAGAAGGGATCCATGTACGGCACCACACCCCAGAGATTCACCCTCCCCTTCACCTTCTCGCCCCCTTTGGTCAGGTACTCCTTGACCAGCGCCTGGAGCACCAGGTCGTACCCCCAGTAGGAATCGCCACGGAAGCCGCCGGTGGCGGCCCCGATGATTGAAACCCCTTCGCTGCGAAAATCATTCACCACGGCGAAGATGTCGTCGCCGATCACCTCGGGGACGCAGCCGGTGACAACGACGTACAGCCCGCCGTGCATCACCTTGAGCGTCGAGGCGATCTGCTCGCGCAGTCGGTCCTCGCCGCCGAAGACGACCTCGGTCTCACCGACGTTGGAGCTCGGGACGGTGAGGGAGCCGCAGTACCCTCCGACCTGCAGGCCGCTGCCGCCGTTTTGTGTCCAGGCGAAGTTCCCAGCGCACCCGGAGGCTGAATGGAGGATCGGTATCCCCCCCGGCAGCGCGGTCACCGTGGCGGCCGCCCCTCCCAGGGAGCAGAGATAGCGTGCCCTTTCTACAAAATTCTCACTCATTGACGCTCCTCCCGCGGGTGTTGAGATAGGAAAACGGCTCGGCCTGGTACCAGGAGTCGCGATAGGGAAGCTTCAGGTTCTCCGCCAAGTTCCGGTTGTAGACCGGGTTGGAGAGCTGGCGGTGCAGGCGGCGCGCTATCTCGTAGACGCCTCGGTAGCCGATGTAGGCAAGCCCGGTGTTATAGATGACGTGGGTGGGTATCCCCAGTTTTGCCGCAGTCATATTGCCGTTAGCGTGCCCCAGAAAGAGATCCGGCTTCAGGCGTTTCAAAAGGTTCGCCTCTTCGAAAGGCTGCACGTTGGCGATGTCGACCACGTAGTCGTTTTTGGCCTCGCGGGCCAGCTTGTCGTATTCCACCTCGGCGAAGTGGTCGTGGTGGAAGGAGCGGATCCCTACCACCTCCAGACCGATCTCCTGGAGCAGTCGCGCAGTCGCCAGCGCCCGGAACTCGCCGGCGCTGACGAAGACCTTTTTCCCCTCGAAGAGCGGCCGGAACTCCTCAAGCGCCGCTTTAAGCTCCGCCTCCTCGGAGGCGATCAGGCGCTCGGCCTGCTCCTCGAAACCGAAAACCCTGGCGACGTCGCGGATCCACAGGCTCGTGTTCTCGATGCCGATGGGCATGTGCTTGATGATGAAGGGGACGCCGAAGCGCTCCTCCAGGTACCCCAGGAAATAGTCGTCGTGGGTCGGGCAGGTGCTGATGGAGAGCGCGGCCCGGGTCGCCTTGACGAAGGAGTCGGGATGGGCGAAGACCGGGAAGACGTTCACCTCCAGCCCGAGGCTCTCGAGAAGCCGCTCCAGCTCCTGCTCGTCCACCCGCCCCATGGAGGAGACGTTCATCAGGTTGACGGTCTTAGCCAGGCGCTCCTGCTCCCTCAACACCTCGAACTCGTCCTGCGGCGCGTAATCGGTCACCCCTTTCTCCTCCAGGAGATTGCGGCCGATGGTGTGGTAGACCGCGTCGTAGGCGGTGGCCCAGATCTTGGTCTTGAACCCCTCGCAGTGCACCGGCAAAAGCTTGGCGCACACCTGCGGCTGCAGCCGCTGCGCCACGCCGTCGATGTCGTCGCCGATGATCCCGGGGACGCACCCCGCGACGATGGTGATGCTGGCCGGACGGTAGCGCCGGTCCGCCTCGATGATGGCGCGCGCCAGCTTGTCCTCGCCGCCGCTGATGACGTCGGTTTCGTCCAGCGCGGTGGAGAGCCAGACCCCGTCCTTGGCCTTGCCCCAGCGCACGTTGCTTCCCATGCGGACGTTGGCGTTTTGCGAGTGGGTGCAGGAGCCGCAGCCAAGCGCGCTATGCAAGAGGACCACGTTGTCCGGGAGCGAGTTGAGCATGGCGAGGGCGGGAAGGAGCAGGCAGATGGTCCCCTGGGTGAAGCCGCGATCGCCGTCGTCGATCAGGCAGCCCCTCCCCCCCCTGGCCTTCCGGGCCAGACCGCAGATGCTGTCGTTGTGGGCGATGACGGCCTTGAGACGGTCCTCGCGCTTGGGCGGGACCTTGTTGTCGAAATAACTCATGGTGCCTCCAGTGGGGCTGCGGCTTTCCACCCCTTCTTGATGTTTCTCTAGTTGCGCCAGCGCAAAAGCCGGCGTTCCACGCGTTCGGTGCCCCAGGTGATTATGGTCACCACGATGCTGATAAAGATGATCCCCACCACCACGCGCTGGTAATCGGCGAAGTCGGCGAAGTTCTTCACGTACCAGCCGATGCCGGAGTTGGCGCCGATAAGCTCAGCCGCGGTCAAGAGCACCAGCGAGAAGACGAGCCCCAGGGTGGCCCCCGTGCAGATGGAGGGCATGGCCCCGGGGAGGATAACCCTGAAGAGCAGGGTCCGCTCCGGGAGGTTCAGCACGCGCGCCGAGTCGATCAGCCCCTTGGGGATGTTGAAGACCCCGTTCACCGTGTTGATGAAGACCGGCCAGAAGGCGCCGATGAAGATGACGAAGATGGACGCGGCCCGAAAGCTCGGCAGGAGCGCGATGGCGTAAGGTATGTACACGATGGGGGGGATCGGCCCGAGCACCTTTGTGAAGGGGTGCACCGCGTTGAAGAGCCTGGTGCGCCAGCCGACCACGAGCCCCAGCGGAATACCCGTTGCGAGCGCGATCAGGTAGCCGCTCACCAGGAGAATCAGCGAGTTGACGAGCCCCTTCAACATGTCCGGGAGTTCGGTCACAAAGAGCCGCAGCACCGGTTCAGGCTTGGGGAAGAGCATCTGGTCCAAAAGGACGAACCGGGTCGTAGCCAGGTGCCAGGCGAAAAGGACCCCGAAGACGATGGCGGCAACATCGCCGGTGCTGACACTCCCCTTCCCGGGGGAGCCGAAGCTCACCCGCAGCAGATAGGCAAGCTCCACCGCGCCGGCCACACTCAGCAGGTAGACAGGAACCTCCTCCCCCGGCACCGGCAGCAGCAGCTCCGCCAATAGCAGCAGGAAAACGACGTTAGCTGCGGATATGATCAATCGCTTGGCGAAACCCACCCGTTCCACCCGGGCGCTCGCCGACAGGACAGCTTCCATGGCTTACCTCAGTGCTTGTTGATGTGCAGCGACGGGTCCGGGGCGAGGAAGTCCTTGTTGAGCGCCACCCAGAGTTTCTCCTTGGGCTCGCGCTTGACCAGGGTCGCCAGCGCGCGGGCGTAGACGTCCGTGTTCACGTGCGGCTCGATCGGCTCCTTGGACTTCACGTAATCGGCCTTCTTCATGAAGTCCCAGAACTGCACGATCGACTTCTTGTGCGGGTCCGGGCTCACCAGCAGGTGTCCGCCGTAGATGTCCCTGTTGAGATCCGCCTTGTCGATCTGCACGTACTTGGAGACGATGTCGACGGTCTCCTTGCGGTTCCCCTGGTAGAAGCGGTACGCCTTCAAAAGCGCCACCATGAATTTGTCGAAATCGGCCTGGCGCGCCTTTACCGTGGAGGTGAGCGCCACCTGGCGGCAGCAGGTGTGGCTCTTGATGACGTCGCCCGAGTATTTCACCGCCACGAGCCCCTGCTTCTCGGCCATGGTGTAATAGGGAATCCAGGTGAGTCCGGCGTCGACCGCCCCCTTCTTGACCGCCTCCTGCACCGCCGCCGGGGAGTCGAACTCCTTGATGGTCAGGTCCTTGCGCCAGTCGAGCCCCGCCTCGTGGAGTGCCGCGCGGAAAACCACGTCACCCGTGGCGAGCCGTATGGCGCCGATGGTCGCCCCGCGGTAGTTCTTCAGGTCCTTGAAGCGTGCGGCGTTCTCGGGCTTGGCGATGAGGGCATGCCCCTCCCCCATCTGGCCGCCGAAGAGGGTGAAGTCGGCGCCGTTGGCGATGAAGGAGAGCGGCGCGGAGGTGCCGAATGAGCCGATGTCGAGCTTCCCGGTCTTGATGGCGGTCAGCCCCTCGCCGGAGTTGGTGAAGCGGTAAAGCTGGACATCGAGCCCTTCCTGCTTGAAGAACCCTTTTTCCTGGGCGACGAAGTAAAGAAGGTGACCCGAAGTGGGGAGGTGTCCCACCTTGAGCTTGTGCAGTTCCGCCGCTTGGGCGGAGAGCCCCGAAAGCGCGAGCAGCGCCAGGGCGAGGACGAGGGAGATGATGCGTTTCATGGCTTGGCTCCTTGTGCGCCGGTGGGCGCGAAATGGGTTCTAGTTGTTCTTCTTGTAGAAGGCCAGCATCTGCTGGTAGACCTTGTCTTTGGGCTCGCGCTTCAGCACCGAGTCGAGCGCCTGCTTGTAAAGCGTCGTGTTGATGTGCCGGTCGATCGGGTAGTCCTGGTTGATGTACCCCGCCTCGCGGACGTGCTGCCAGAAGTCCAGGATCCCCTTTCTCAGCGGGTCAGGATGGGAGTCGGCGACACGCTTCACGTAGGTCTCGTTGCGGATGATGTCCTCGTCGATCTTCAGCGCGCGGGTGTAGATCTTCACCGTCTCGTCCGGGTTGGTCTTGTAGAAACGGTAGGCCCGGATCAAGGCGGCTAAGAAACGCCGGTAGGTGTCGGGGTTCGCATTCACCAGTTTGGTCGGAGCGACTATGCGGCAGCAGGTGTAGTCGGGGTAGAACTCCTCGATGTAGTGGGCGACCTTGAGGCCGTGGTTCTTCTCGGCCAGCGAGAAGTGCGGCGGGTAGACGAGCCCTGCATCGACCGCCCCCTTCTTGACCGCCTCGACCACCGCGGCCACGCTGCCGAACTCGACGAAGGAGAGGTCCTTCTTGTAGTCGATCCCGGCCTTTTTGAGCGCACCCTTGAAGATGACGTCGCCGGTGGAGAGCTTGACCAGGCCGATCTTCTTCCCTTTGTAGACCTTCAGGTCCTTGCGGGAGAGTTCCGCCAGCCGCTCGGGACGGGTGATGATGGCCTGTCCGCCGATCATCATGCCGCCGATGAAGGTGAACTCGCTCCCCTTGCTGATGAAGAGAAGCGGCGCCGTGGTGCCGAAGGTGCCGACGTCGAGCTTGTCCGCCTTGAGCGCCGCCATCCCTTCCGCTGCGCTGCCGAACTGGTAGAGGTCGACGTCTACCCCTTCCTCTTTGAAGAACCCTTTTTCCTTGGCTACGAAATAGAGACCGTGTGCCGGTTCGGGGACGTACCCGACCCTCAGTTTGGGAAGCGAAGCGCCATAGGCGCTGCCGTCCAGCATGGCGATGGTCAGTGCCAGCGCGAAAATCCTTTTCATGGTGTTCCTCCTTTGTCAGTGCGTTTCTTTTTGCCGGTCGGGCAGCAGTCGGGGGGACAGACCGCTTTCCCTGCCAGTTGCTTAAGTACCGGGTCCGGCTCCCCTTCCCCGTCGTTCAGGTCGCCAAGCGCGTCGCAGTAAATCTCGTCGTATACGTGGTCGGCCAGAAAGCCCCGCGGCATGGCGGGCTGCTGCAGGTCGAGGCGTTTCCAGATCTGGGCGAGGCGCCAGTAGTCCGGGTCGGGGTCGAAGCGAAACTCCTCCCCTTTGCCGGGACGGCTGTGGGGGATCCGCCCCCAGGCGTCGGCGGGGTTATTCTGCAACAGGACGTGGGCCTTGATGAGCGCAGTTACCACCTTTCCCAGCGTCTCCCGGTCCGGGGCCCCGGCGCCTTCCGCAGCCGCCACCAAGATGCCGCTTCCTTCGCGCTCCAGCCTGACCGAGGCGTCAACCTCGTCGAGAACTGATGCGGAATGGTCGGTACCCCCTCCGGCGATGATGCGGATGGCAGCGCCCCTGGCAATTGCCTGCAGCGTCTGGTCCGCCGCGAAGCAGCCCGCGTCGAGCTTCCCCTTGCCGAGGGCTGCGAGCCCGCTCGCGCTGTCGGCAAAGCGCACCGGCACGACATCGACCCCCTCGCGTTTGAAGAGCGAGGCCGCGTCGGCCAGCAGGAAGAGCGCGCTCCCTGGCTGGTCCAGGTAGCCGAAGCGGACCGGGGACGCGGCTTCTGCTATGCCGGGCCGAGCCGCAAGGCAAATTGCCAGTAAGACCGCGACGATGCTGGCTAAGGCAAAGGAGCGCATGGTCAAATCGCCTCGCCGGCGCTTTGCACGGTGCGCCCGTGGTCGAGCTTTTCCAGCACGTCGGCGTTCAGCTCGCGTATCAGCTTGTGCCTCAGTTCGGCGAAGGCAGGGTCGCTGTAGAGTTCCTGGCGCCGCCGCGGGCGCGGGATGTCTACTTCCAACACGCTCCTGACCGAGCCGGGGTTCACCCCCATGACCACCACCCGGTCGGCGAGCAGGATCGCTTCCTCCACGTCGTGAGTGACGAAGAATACGGTCTTGCGCTCGGCGGAGTTGTGCTGCCAAAGCTGCAAGAGCAGGTCCTGCAGCCGCGCGCGGGTGATGGCGTCGAGTGCCCCGAAAGGCTCGTCCATGAGCAAAACCGGCGAGTTGATGGCGAAGGCCCGGGCGATGGCGGCGCGCTGCCGCATCCCCCCGGAGAGGGCGCCGGGGAGCTTATGGAAGACGTCGGTCAGCCCCACCATCTCGAGGTAGGCCTGCGCGGTCTCGGCCTGCTCCGCCTTGGAATTCCCGGGAAAGGCCTGGTTCAGCGCCAGGACCACGTTCTGCCCTGTGGTCATCCAAGGGAAGAGGCTGTAGTCCTGGAAAACGACGCCGCGGTCGAGTCCGGGGCCGGTTATAGGGCTGCCGTCCAGGGTCAGGCGGCCCGACGACGGCTGCCCGAGCCCAGCCAGGAGCCTCAAAAGCGTGCTCTTGCCACAACCGGAGGGACCCAGCAGGCAGACGAACTCACCGGCATAGGCGGTGAAGTTGATGTCTTCGAAGATGGTCTGGCTTCCGTAGGAAAAAGCGACGTCGTGTAGGGCGATCTCGTGCATGTTCTGTCTCCGGCTTTAATCGATGTTGGTGTTATCAGGCATCCTCGAAGAGCGCGGTGGAGAGGTAGCGCTCGCCGGTGTCCGGGAGCACCACCACAATCAGCTTTCCCTTGTTCTCCGGCCGCCTGGCCACCTGGCGCCCGGCGAAGGCCGCCGCTCCCGCCGAGATCCCGACCAGGAGCCCTTCTTCCCTGGCGAGCGCCCGCGCCGTCTCGAAAGCCTCCTCGTTCTTCACCTTGTAGATCTCGTCGTAGACGGAAGTGTTTAGGACCCCGGGGACGAATCCCGCGCCTATCCCCTGGAGTTTGTGCGGCGCCGCAGTCCCCCCCGAGAGAACCGGCGAATCAAGCGGCTCCACGGCGATGACCTGTACGCTTGGCTTTTTCTCCTTCAGCACCTCTCCCACGCCGGTGATGGTCCCCCCGGTACCGACGCCGGCGATGACGATGTCGACCTTGCCCGCGGTGTCCTCCCAGATCTCCTCGGCCGTAGTGGCGCGGTGGATGGCGGGGTTGGCGCCGTTATTGAACTGCTGCGGCACGAAGGAGTTTGGCGTGGCTGCAGCAAGCTCGGTCGCTTTCTCGATGGCCCCCTTCATCCCCTTTGCGCCTGGGGTGAGGACCAGCTCGGCGCCGTAGGCCTTCAAGAGGTTGCGTCGCTCGATGCTCATGGTGTCGGGCATGGTCAGGATGAGGCGGTACCCCTTGGCCGCGGCAACGAAGGCCAGCGCGATTCCGGTGTTGCCGCTGGTCGGCTCGATGATCACCGCATCCTTGTCGATGAGCCCCTGCTCCTCGGCCGCCGTGATCATGGCAAAGCCAATGCGGTCTTTGACCGAGCCCCCGGGGTTGAAGGATTCGAGTTTCGCTACCAGATCGGCGTTGCCGCCGGACTGGCGCGGGGAAAGACGGACGAGAGGGGTTCTCCCTATCAGGTCGGTGACACTGTTGGCGATTTTGGACATCTGACAGCCTCCTTATTGGTTGATGAATCTGGTTAAGAGCTTCGAACTCTGCAGGGTGGCCAGGGCCTCCGGCACCGGGAGTTCCAAAACGAACGGGAAGATGCGGCGCGAGATTAGGAGGTCGATGGCGCCGGAGCCCAGCCTGGCCACGGCAACCCCGCGGCAGTCGGAGATGAGGTCCGCAGTCCGCTCCAGCAGCCCGTCGTCGTGCTCCTGCCCCGCGCAGGCTGGCTGGTTCAAGCGGTCCTCCAGGTGCTGCCAGTTCCCCCCGGTGAAGCGGTAGATACCGAACCTTTCTGCCCGCCCGAAATGCTGGTCCACCACAATCCCGTCGCTGCTGGCCACGGCAACCCTGAGCTCCATCACTCCCCCTTGAATTGCAAAAATAAAAAAGGCCAAGGTGGCAACTCCGGTGATGGAAGTTCCGAACCTTGGCCTCCAGTTTGTCTGGTCAACCAATGTCATTGAGTTAGAGCGCGCCCCGATGGGCTCACGCTGATGTTGGGGCGGAAACGCGCCTGTGCCTGGAGAAGCCCCAGGCCAGCGGGCAGAGGAACCTCTCCTATATCTGGTAGTCGTCCACGAAGACCCTCATCTTACGGGGGCGCGCGAAGACCTGGTCCCCGACCTTCAGCGCCAGCTTGTCCGCCTCGTCGCGCGGCAGGTCGACCTCGATGCTCCGGTCGCCTTCCGGCAAGGAGAGGTCGACCCGGACCAGCGGCCCCACCGAGAGGAGGTAGCGCACCTCAGCCTTGAGCGCGCCCTCGTTCGACTCCCTTTCGATGGCGATATCGTGCGAGCGTACGTACCCTACGGCAGGCGCATCGTTGGCCGAGGCGTTTTCCGGAGAGGAGAGCTTGATCCCCCCCATCTGGGCGGTCCCCTCGTGCACCCTTCCCCTAAAGAGGTTGACGTTGCCGAGGAAGTCGTAGACGAACGGGGTGGCCGGGTGGTCATAGACCTCGGAGGGGGTCCCCTGCTGCTCGATCTTCCCCTGGTTCATGACCACAATCCGGTCGGCGACCTCGAGCGCCTCCTCCTGGTCGTGGGTCACGAAGACGCTGGTGACGTGGATCTCGTCGTGCAGGCGCCTAAGCCACCGCCGCAGCTCCACCCTGACCTTGGCGTCGAGCGCGCCGAATGGCTCGTCCAGGAGCAGCACCTGCGGCTCCACAGCAAGGGCCCGGGCCAGCGCCACGCGCTGCCGCTGCCCCCCCGAGAGCTGGCCCGGATAGCGGTCGGCGAGCTGCTCCAGTTGGATCAGCTTCAGCAGGGAGTGGACCTTGTCTCGTATCTCCTGCTTTCCCGGTCGCACCTTCTTGGGCTTCACCGCGAGGCCGAAGGCGATGTTGTCGAACACCGTCATGTGCCGGAAAAGGGCGTAGTGCTGGAAGACGAAGCCTACCTGCCGTTCCTTTACCTGCCGGTTGGTGGCCTCCACCCCGTCGAACAGGATCCTGCCGCTGTCCGGCGTCTCCAGCCCGGCGATGATGCGCAAAAGCGAGGTCTTCCCCGATCCGGAAGGGCCTAAAAGCGCCACCAGTTCCCCGGAGGGAACCTTCAGGTTCACGTCGGAAAGTGCGCTAAAGTTGCCGAATTTCTTGCTGACCGCCTCGATATCGATGCTCATGGGACTACCTTTCCTGTTCCGAGACCGTTACGGTCTGTTGCATTTTCCACTCGGCCGCGGTTTTCACGGCAAGGGTCACCAGCGCCAAAAGCGCAAGGAGCGAGGCGACGGCAAAGGCCGCCGCATAGCTGTACTCGTTGTAGAGGATCTCCACCTGCAGCGGGATGGTGTTGGTCGATCCTCGCACGTGCCCGGATACGACAGAGACCGCGCCGAACTCTCCCATGGCCCTCGCGTTGCAGAGGATCACGCCATACAGGATGCCCCACCTGATGTTGGGGAAGGTGACCCGGAAGAAAGTCTGCAGCCCGCTCGCGCCAAGGGTCAGCGCCGCCTCTTCCTCCTCGCGCCCCTGCGCCTCCATGAGAGGGATCAGCTCACGCGCGACAAAGGGGAAGGTGACGAAGACGGTGGCGAGGATGATCCCCGGGACGGCGAAGATGATCTTGATGTTGTGGTCCTGCAGCCAGGGGCCGAGCCACCCCTGCAGCCCGAAGATCAGGACGTAGATGAGACCCGAGACCACCGGGGAGACCGAGAACGGCAGGTCTATCAGCGTGATCAGGAAGCTCTTGCCGCGGAAGTTGAACTTGGCGATGGCCCAGGAGGCGACGATCCCGAAGAAGAGGTTCAACGGAACGCAGAAGGCGGCGGTAATCAGGGTGAGGCGGATCGCCGACAGCGTATCCGGCTCCTTGAGCGCTTCGAAATAAGCCTGCCACCCCTTTTCCAGTGCCTGAGCGAAGACCGCCGCCAAAGGGAGGAGCAGGAAAAGGGCAAGGAAGCCAAGGGCCACCGTCACCAGCAAATAGCGAACCCACGCCGGCTCCGAAGTGCTCCCTCCCTCCCTTTGATTCTGTTTTTTCACTACCCTGCCCACCTGCATCTTCCTTCCCTCCCGAGGCAAAGCCCCTATTCGGCGAAACGTCTGCTCCACTTCTGCAAAAGGTTGATGCAAAGAAGCATCAGAAACGATACCACGAGCATCACGGTCGCGATGGCGGTAGCGCCGGTGTAATCGTACTGCTCCAGCTTGGTGATGATGAGCAGCGGCGTGATCTCGGAGACCATCGGCATGTTGCCGGCAATGAAGATGATGGAGCCGTACTCCCCCACGGCACGGGCAAAGGATAGGGCGAACCCGGTAAGGATGGCCGGAAGCATGGTCGGCAACAGCACCCTGCGGAAGGTCTGCCAGCGGCCGGCTCCCAGGCAGGAGGCCGCCTCTTCTATCTCCTGGTCCAGCTCTTCCAGGACCGGCTGCACGGTGCGGACCACGAAGGGAAGCCCGATGAAGATCATGGCGATGACGATGCCCAGCGGGGTGAAGGCGATCTTGATCCCGCGCGGCTCCAGGTAGCGCCCGAGCCACCCGTTGGAAGAGTAGATGCTCGCCAGGGTGATGCCTGCAACCGCCGTGGGAAGGGCGAAGGGAAGATCCACAAGCGCATCGATCAGCTTCTTGCCGGGGAAACGGTAGCGCACCAGCACCCAGGCGACCAGCACCCCGAAAAAGGCGTTGGTTACGGCGGCGGCGAGCGAAGCCCCGAAGGTGACGCGATAGGAAGCAAGCACGCGCGGCGCGCTCACGGCAGTGACGAAGTCTGCCCACGAAAGGGTCGCGGTCTTGAAGAAGAGTGCGGAAAGTGGGATGAGGACGATGAGGCTCAGGTAGAAGACTGTGTACCCGAGCGCCGGCGTGAAACCGGGTAATACGTTGTTTTTCCCGCTTGACCAGGACATGCCCCCTCCTACGCCTGCACAACAAACTTTTTAGTCCATCGGTTTTGTAGGTTGTTCTTTACCACCATAGTCGCCACCATGTCAACACAAAACAAACTTTTTTGGTAAAGAAAACCTTTTTTCAATTTACACCATTTCGATGTAGTTCACTGAAACGTCCGGAGCTGCGAGCGGCCGAGACCAGGGCGTCGATGTTGGCGGGTGGGGTGTCGATGGGGAGCCCGCAGCCAAGCCCCAGGATGTACCCCTTCGGTGTGCCCAACCCCTTGGCGAGGCATTCGCGGGCGTTGGCAATGACGTCGTCGGGAGTGCCGAGGTACATGGACGCTGTGGGGCGGATGTTTCCCAGAAGCGCGACCCGGTCCCCCACCTCGGCCTTCGCGTCCGCCAGATCGACCGCGTCGTCGAGGCTCAGCACCGAGGCGCCGGTGTCGGCCATCTCCCGCCAGATCTTCGTGGTGTTGCCGCAGATGTGCAGGGACGGCGCGGCGCCGCACTCGGCATGAATCGCAGCAGAAACCTCCTTGAGATAGGGAAGTGCGAACTCCCGGAAAAGCGCAGTGGAGATCAAGGTCCCGGAGGCGGTCGGGTCGGCGAGCCCGATCCGGGCGCCACGCCCCAGTGCCGCCTTGGCGAAACGGATGATGCTCTCGGTCGAGTGCCGCAACAGGCGGTGCACAAACGCGGGGTTCTTGCGCAGGTCGCGCAGGAAAAGCTCCGTACCACGGAGCCCTGCCGCCGTGGTGAAGGGGCCGGCGCAGGTCATGCCGAGCGGCACCTGATCAGCAAGCTCCTGCAACACCAGTTCTGCTGCCTCCAGAAAGAGCGGCAGCCTGCCGTCCCGCTCCGGGTCGGGGATCTTCAAGGTGTCGAGCACCGCCTCGCTGGTCACCACGTTCTGCGCGATGTAGGGGGTGCTGTCCGGGAAAGCCACCTTGCTCCCGATGGCTTCGGCCACCCCGGTGAGCCCCGGGCCGGTGTTGACGTTGTCAGCGCCGTACCTGCGCCAGGCGGCGATCTGCCCCTTGGCTAGAAGCTGGGCGGAATTGTTGTATTCCCCCACCGTGACGCCGATGACGCGGGCGGCATGGTCGCTGATCAGGAGGTTGACCGGAATCCGGTCGTACGGCTTTCCCGTCAAGGCGGCTATGGTGCGCTCGCGCGAAGACATGCTCTCCTTGAAGCTGGAATCATCCATTGCCTGCCTCCACTGTGCAGCCGCCGATGAGTCCGATGGCGTCGGCCCGGCACTGCTGGCAACCGCGGAACTGCGCGATGATCCCTTCATGGGCCGAGCGGACACTCTCCAGGTACTGCTGGGTCGGGCGGTCGACGCCGGCAAGCTCAGCCTGCGGGATGATCGGCATGACGTTCATGACGTAGCCCCCGCTCTCGCGCACCTTCTCAGCGATAGGGGTAATCTGCGAGTCGTTGATCCCCGGGATCAGCACCGTGTTCACCTTTACCAGGAGTCCCAGTTCGGCGGCGAGACGGACCCCCTCGAACTGGTTGTGGATCAGGATGGCGGCTCCCTCCTCTCCGCAATAGCACTGGCCACGGTACCTGACTTCTTTGTAGATTTTCGCGCCTACCTCTGCGTCGACCGCGTTAATTGTGATGGTGATGCTGTGCAGGTCGACCGTGGCGAGGTCGGCTATCCGGTCACGGAGTACGAGTCCGTTGGTGCTCAGGCAAAAGATCAGTTCTGGAAATTCTGCCTTGACCAGCCTGAAGGTCTCGAAGCTCTCTTCATTGGCGAGCGGGTCTCCCGGGCCCGCTATGCCGACCACCTTGATCACCGAGGAGAGCGCGGGGTCCGCCATGGCGCTGCGCACCTGCTCAAGCCCCTCCTTGGGCGTCAGCAACCGGCTGGCGACGCCGGGACGCGATTCGTTGGCACAGTCGTGCCTTCTGTCGCAATAGCGGCAGGCGATGTTGCAGCGCGCAGCGACCGCGAGATGGATGCGCCCGTTTCTGTGGCGGTTTGCTCCGAAGCAGGGATGACCATGGACCACCCGCTCCCTGTTGCCTGCTCTCATCTTTTTTCTCCTTGCGGGCCGTCACGATCCTTAGATGTTCACGGCCCGCCCCCTGACCTCACCGGTCTGCATGGCGAGTAGCGCGTCGGCCCACTTGAAGGCCCAGGCATGCAGCGCCTTTTCCTCCAGCGGCTCGGGGACCCTGGATTCGGTGTGCTCGTAGATCTTCTGCGCGAGCCCCTGGTACACCTTGGCCTGCTCTGAATCGATGAAGGCCTCGATGGTCGTCTTTCCCTGCAGCTCCGCCTGCGTCACGGTCACCGAGCGGGGGACGTACTCGATCACCCGGGTCTTCGTCTGCTCCACAAAGTCGTCGACGATCTCCCTTGCGTACTGCGTGTTGATGGAGTTGGCGATCACCCCGCCCAGCAGCGCGCCGCCGTTGTCCGAGTATTTCTTGATCCCCTTGAAGAGGTTGTTGGCCGCGTAGATGGCCATGAAGTCGGAGGAGGAGACGGTGAAGACGTGCTCCGCGATCCCCTCCCTGACCGGGACCGCGAACCCGCCGCAGACCACGTCGCCCAGGACGTCGTACACCACCACGTCCAGGTCGAGCTCCTCGAACACCCTGAGCTGCTTCAACAGCTCCACCGAAGTGATGATGCCGCGCCCGGCGCAGCCGACCCCCGGGGCGGGTCCCCCCGCCTCCACGCAATAGATCCCGTTGAACCCCTCGAAGATGACTTCGTTCGCTTTCACGTTCTTCTTCTCGCGCAGCGTGTCGAGAATGGTGGGGATGTAGCCGCCGCCGCGCAGCGTGGTGGTAGAGTCGCTCTTGGGATCACACCCTATCTGCATCACCTTGAGCCCCATGGTGGAAAGCGCTGCCGTTAGGTTCGAGGTGGTGGTGGACTTGCCGATGCCGCCTTTTCCGTAGATGGCGATTGTTTTTACCTTCTTGCGAGACATTCGAAGCTCCTTGTCGATAGTTTGCTGCTGCTAGATTCCCAAGCCGCCGTTGACAACGCCGGTTTCCAGTTCCGAGATGATGTCCCCCCACTTCTGCGCCCAACTCGACAGCGCCTCGCGGCTAAGCGGTCTCGGGCGGCGCGACTCCATCCCTCCCACCAGGCTCCGGGCCAGTTTGCGGTAGGCGAAGGAGACATGGGAAAAGGGCGCGGACTGCAGGAGCGTCTGGCTGTAGAAGTCGCTCACCGAAACCATGATGGAGCGGGGGACGGTGGCAGAAATGACGGCTGCGGTCTGGCTGGCGAAGTCGGAGACGATCGCCTCGTACAGGGGCCCGGAGAGGTTGTTAGCCACCACCCCGCCGAAGCGGCACTCGGCTGCGGCAATGGTATTGAACCAGGCGAAGAGATCGTTCACCGCCTGCAGCGCACACATGTCCGCCGAGGTCACGGCCAGAAGGCGTGACAGCCCCTCGATCCCGGCCGGTAGCTTGAAGCTTCCTGCCGGTTCACCTGCGGTATCGTGCAATACGTACTCCGGGTCGTAGCCGGCGATCAGCGGATGGGTGAGGATGTCGTTTTCCGTGGCTGCTCCGGACTTCAAGGTCGTCCCCAGCTCCAGGCAGAGTGCCCCCGCGTGCCCAAGCGCGTAAAGCGGCGCCTCCTCCCCCAGCCATCCCGGCAGTGGGATGAGATCATTTCCACCGCGCAGGACGCTGGTCGAACTCCAGCGGCTGTCATATCCGACCAGAAGCACCCGCTTCCCGGTCTCCGCCAAAGCGGCGCTCAGGTTGGCCGCGGTAGTCGACTTGCCGACCCCGCTTTTACCCGCGATTACCAGATGTTCCACAGCCACGGCGCACCTCCTTTCAATAGCGCATAAAAAAGGCCAGGCATAACCGCGGTAATTGGTTACAGCCTGGCCTCCAGTTTGTCTGGTCAGCTCGACAGGTAATTTTTGGATGTGGTGCTAGATCCTGATCTTCTCGCTTTTGTCCAGCTGGATGACCTTGCCATCCTGTATGACCAGGGTCACCGTCCCGAAACGGATGTCCCTGAGCGCCAGGCGGATCTTTTGCTCGAGATCGGTGTTCCACTTTCCACTTGGTTCTGGTGCCGTCGCCATGCCCCCTCCAGGAACCTGCATGAACCGGGTGATCCCGGTTACTTGCCGCCCGAGTAGATCTGGTCGAAAACGCCGCCGTCGGCGAAGTGCGTCTTCTGGGCCTTGCGCCAGCCTCCGAAGGTGGTGTCAATGGTCAACAGCTTCACTTTCGGGAACACCTTAGCGTACTTGGCGGCGACCTTCTTGTCGCGCGGGCGGTAATAATGCCTCGCAGCGATCTCCTGGCCTTCCGGAGAGTAGAGGTATTTCAGGTATTCCTCGGCAAGCTTGCGGGTCCCTTTCCTGTCGACCACCTTGTCGACCAAGGTCACTGGCGGCTCGGCGAGGATGCTGAGCGAAGGGACCACGATCTCGAACTTGTCTCTCCCCAACTCGTTGACCGCGAGAAAAGCCTCGTTTTCCCAGGCAAGGAGCACATCCCCCTGCCCGCGCTGCACGAACGTCGTGGTGGAACCGCGGGCGCCGGAATCCAGAACCGGCACATGCTTGAACAACTCGGACACGAACGCCTTGGCTTTCGCTTCGTTGCCGCCTTTTTGCTTCAGCGCGTAGCCCCAGGCGGCGAGGTAGTTCCAGCGCGCGCCGCCGGAGGTTTTCGGGTTGGGGGTGATGACGGAAACGCCAGGCTTGATCAAATCATTCCAGTCCTTGATATGCTTCGGGTTTCCTTTGCGCACCAGGAATACGATGGTCGAAGTGTAGGGAGAGCTGTTGTTGGGGAGTCTTTTCTGCCAGTTGGCCGGGATCAGTTTCGCCTTGTCGCTGATCTCGTCTATGTCGTAGGCAAGAGCCAGGGTGACGACGTCGGCTTCCAGGCCGTCGATGACCGCTCGCGCCTGTTTTCCAGAGCCGCCGTGGGACTGTTTGAAGGTGACCTTTTGCCCGGATTTCCTGGCAAACGCCTTGTTGAAGTCCTGGTACAGCTCGCGGGTCGGGTCGTAGGAAACGTTGAGGAATTCCTGGGCGGCGAAGGCCGTTAGCGGCAGTGCAGCCACCAACAGTGTGAGTAAGGCGATGCGGATCTGTTGTTTCATCGTAATCCTCATTTTACATTAAATAGACCGGTTTAGTAGACTAACGAGAGAAAAAATTGCGCTGGTACCTTTGGGCGGACCAGCGGGACGCGCTTTTGTCTGGACGACAGCAGCTAAAACCGACTGTTTTAGTAGATTAAATTACCACACCAATCTTGTCAATAGATTTTTTCATCGTAAGCAAATAAACTACATCAAAAACATAAAGCACATTGAAGCGAAATGGGTTTGCTAGGCTAGGGTAAACCGGCACACGAGGGTCTTCAATTCCGCAGCCACTTCAATCTGCTCGCCGGCGGCTTCTGCCTCCGCCACCATACCGGCAGACCTGTCGTCTAGGGCGCCGGAGGCGGTCGAAAGTTTTCCTGCTTCAAAGACAATGCGGGAAACGACGGAGTGCAGCGTCTGCGCCATCTGGTCGAGGTGGAGCGAGAGCAGATGCAACTGGTTTCGCGACCCTGTGCTGGCCGGCGCCGCCGACCGCACCGTGAGATCCCCGGCGGCGATTTCCGCAACCTTTCCTGCTACAGCGGACAAGGGCGCGGTAATGCTCCGGGAAAGGAAATACCCGATGGCGAGGGCCGCCGCCACTCCCATCGAAAGACAGGGCGCGCTAAGCGCCAGGACAAACCGCGCCGCCTGGGTGCTCTCCGCATGCCTCTTGCCTGCCTGCGCCTTGTTCATGGCGACCACTTCCCCGATCCCGCTGTCGATCCGGGCTATGACGTCCCCACCCTGGTTGCGCATGATGTTGACTGCCTCGTCCTGCCTTCCTGAAGCTGCGAGATCGACGATCTTGTCCCTGAAAAATCCGAGGAGCTTCAGATCCTCCGTTATCTTCTTCTGCAGCGCGGCCGCCTGCGGCGAGCGATTCGATGACAAGAGGGCGACGAGCCCCTTTTCGACGTTGGCACTGCTACGTTTCAGAAGTTCCTGGTGTTCAACCCGCTCCTGTTCCGAGCGGTCGATTACGATGTCCCGCAGCAGACACAAAGAAGTCTGGTATTCCCGTACCATTTCCGGAAGGCCGCTTATCGGCACCAGGTTGCCGGTGTACATCCTTTCGGCGCGTGCGGCGACATCGTAGATGCTCCCCGCGGCCAGTATCCCGCTGAGGCCGGAAACTCCTGCCACCACGAGGAAGCCCGCTAGAATCTTCGTTCCTAGAGGAAGAGCGCGGTACCACTTCATGATTGCTCCTTTGCTTAACTAAGCCGCATCGGCACCGCGCCTCCCCCCTGTACGGTCTTCGCGGGGATCTCGCTGTCACTTGAAGGGAATGTTTTGTGGCATGCGGCGCAGGAGATCTCCTTCTCTCCCATCGTCACCCAGGGCGTAACGTTCTTCGTGTCGCACCAATCGCAGTACCAAAGGTAACGATCGCCAACAGGCATGAGCTCCATGATGTTTTCTCCTCTGTCTCGTTTTTTCGGGCGAGGTTAGCCTCTCAATGTTGCAGAGATGTGGCGGTCAGGTGAATTCGTGGAAACATCCGCGGGCTCAGCCAGCTGCTGGATTCTAGCAGGCACCGGTACTGGCTCTGGTACCCGCGGCACCGGTCAAACTTTCACGCTGCTGTAACACAACTACAAGATTTCCCCTCTATGCTGCAGCCAACTACAGGGAGGAAACATCCGATGCGTCATGCAGTGAAAGCCAAACCAGAAGCAGTCGAAGCAGATGCGCTGGAGGAGGAACGTTTTCCTGGAAACGGAAATGGGCACCTTTGGGATAGAGGATGGTTCTTCGGCAAGTTGTCCGAACGGCTCAGCGCTCCGGAGGCGGCTACCGGAATTTTGTCCGCCACCATCGAAGATTGCCACGACGGCATCCTGGCAGTGGACGGAAGTGGGGAGATGGTCGCTTGCAACCGGCGTTTCCTGGAGATGTGGGGCATCAGCATGGCAACCTTGCCTGGCACCGACTCGCAAAAGTTGCTCCTGTCGCTTTTGGGCCAGGTGCGCGACCCGGTGCTTTTCTTCGAGAACTTCACCGAGATGCAATGGCAGCCGGACAGGGAGAGCTATGACGTAGTGGAATTGAACGACGGCAGGTGCTTCGAGCGCTTTTCCAGACCGCATTACCTCGATTGGAAAACGGAGCTGCGGATATGGACCTTTCACGACATAACCGAGCTGAAGAAGATGGAAGCCCAGTTGCTGCACGCCCAGAAGATGGAGGCGATCGGAACCCTTGCCGACGGCATCGCTCACGATTTCAACAACATCATGACTGCCGTGATCGGGTACACGGACCTGCTCCTGACGGACTTGTCGCCTCCAGCGCCATACCGGGGATTCCTGGAGAACATCAACACTGCCTCCCATCGCGCCATCACGGTGGTGAAGAATCTGCTTGCCTATTCGAGGCAGGAGCCCGTGCAGACCGCGAGGATCGACGGCAACGACCTGGTCGAGGGGATATGGGTTCTTTTACAGAGGCTGGTTGGACCGGGGATAGAGCTCGCATGGGAGCCTGCAGCAGACACACTCCCGATACTGGTAGATAAGGCGCAGATGGAGCAAGTACTGGTAAATCTGACGGCCAATGCCAGAGATGCCATGCCGTACGGAGGAACACTCACCATAACGGTCGACGCTGTAGATCTGGCCGCGCACGAACTCCAGGGGTACGGCCACACCCGCCCTGGCCCCTATGTCCGCATCGCCTTTTCCGACACCGGTTTCGGGATGGACCAGGAGACGCAGAGCCGGATCTTCGACCCTTTCTTCACCACCAAGGAGACGGGAAACGGGACCGGGCTCGGACTCTCGATTAGTTACGGCATCGTCAAACGCCATGGCGGCTTCATCCGGGTCGCTAGCGAAAACGGCAACGGGACCACCTTCTCGATACTGCTCCCCAACTCTGAAGCTTCCGCCGAGCGCCAGGATGAGGCGGTTCTCCCCCGGAAGCATCGGAATCCCCCCTCCCCCCCCGGCACTTCCACAGTCTGCCACACTATCTGCGGCTGAAATCAGCTGGCCGTCATCGTCTGCCGCCTTTTTCGCAGCAGCCGTGCCGGTTCAGGAACATTTAGGCAAACTGTAACGGCGCTGTAACATTTGTGGCGCATGTTAGGTCAGCATGTAATCAACGAGCAAAGCGGAGAAGCTGCGACAAAACTTCCCGCTTGATCCGCACCGGTAGGTTCACTCGTATCGGAGCTTGTCGGTCCGCTCATGGAGGCTAAGCTTGGAAACCGAATTACCCAGCCCCTGTTACCCAGGGGCAACGGAGACGACTTTGGAATCGGCAGAAAAAAAACATGAACCGGCACAGGCCAAAAAGTTGAACGGGGACTCGGTCTTTCGCTACCTGACCACCAGTTTCGCTTTCAGCATCATCGTCATCCTGGCCCTCATGCTCTACGAGATGACCGGCGAGAGCATGCCCGCCCTCAAGGCGTTCGGCTGGAAGTTCGTGACCTCGACCGAGTGGGACGCGGTACAGGGAATTTTCGGGGCACTCCCCTACCTCTACGGCTCCGTGGTGTCGTCGGTCCTGGCGCTCGCCCTCGCAACCCCCTTGAGCATCGGCGCGGCCCTTTTCATCACAGAGATAGCGCCGTCGCGCTTAGGCGCCCTTGTTGCGCCCCTGGTGGAACTCTTGGCGGCGATACCGTCGGTCATCTACGGGCTTTGGGGGGTGCTGGTCATGGCGCCCTGGCTCCAGTCCACGGTCCAGCCCTTCCTCATCGAGCATTTCGGATTCATCCCGCTCTTTGAGGGTGCGCCCTACGGGGTCAGCATGCTGGCCGCGATCTTCATCCTGATGATCATGGTGGTGCCGATCATCACCTCCATCACCCGCGAGGTGCTCCTGGCCGTGCCGCAGAGCCAGAAGGAAGCGGCGATAGCTCTCGGCGCTACCCGCTGGGAAACCATCAAAATAGCCATCCTTCCCTACGGCAAGTCCGGCATCCTGGGCGCCTCCATCCTCGGCCTCGGTCGGGCCATCGGCGAGACCATGGCGGTCACCATGGTGATCGGAAACGCGCCGAACATCTCGCTGTCGCTCCTCTCCCCCGCCTACACCATGCCGAGCGTAATCGCCAACGAGTTCGCAGAGACCACCTCCAAGCTGCACGCCTCGGCGCTGATGGAAATCGGCCTGATCCTAATGGTGGTCACCCTGGTGGTGAACGCGCTGGCGAGGCTCTTGATCTGGAGCGTATCCAGAAGCGCCAAGGGAGGTGCGGCATGATGCACGGCATGGTGTTCCGCAAAGCCAAGAACCACCTGATGAGCTTCGTGATGCTCGCCTGCACGCTGGCCGTGCTCATCCCGCTCGGGCTCATCTTCTTCCACATCTTGAAGATGGGGATCAGCTCGCTCTCGCTCGACTTCTTCACCCACATCCCGGCGCCGACCGGCGAACCGGGCGGGGGGATGGCCAACGGCATGTTCGGCTCGCTGGTGATGATCGGCGGTGCCTCACTGATAGGGCTTCCCATCGGCATCCTGGGGGCGATCTACCTTTCCGAATTCGGCGGATCCAAGGTCTCCACCGTGATCAGGTTCGCGGCCGACGTCCTCTCCGGCACCCCGTCCATCATTACCGGCATGGTCGCCTACACGCTGTTGGTAGTGCCGATGAAGGGCTTTTCCGGTCTGGCAGGCTCAGTGGCTCTGGCCATGATCATGATCCCGATAGTGCTGCGCACCACGGAAGAGCAACTGAAGATGGTCCCGGGATCGCTGCGGGAGGCTTCCCTCGCGCTTGGTGTCCCCTTCTGGCGCACGAGCCTCAAGGTAACCCTGAGAAGCGCCATGTCCGGCGTGCTCACCGGGATCCTCCTGGCGGTCGCAAGGATTGCCGGGGAGACAGCGCCGCTTCTATTCACCGCGCTGGGCAACCAGTTCTGGAGCAAGAACGTCCTGCAGCCGATGGCCGCCCTGCCCCTGCAGATCTTCAGCTTCGCGATCGCGCCCTACGAGGACTGGCACAAGCTCGCCTGGGCCGGGGCTCTGGTGCTCGTCACCGTCATGTTCGCCCTGAGCCTCACCGCCCGCTATTTCGGCAGGAGCAGGCACGCTAGATAGGTTAACTTACTGGAACTAGAGATTTAAAAAGAGGGAACGATGAACAACAAGGTACAACTCGAACAGGTAAACATACATTTCGGCAAGACCCACGCGGTGCGGGATATCAGCATGAGCTTCCCGGAGAACAGCGTCACGGCCATCATCGGACCGTCCGGCTGCGGGAAATCCACGCTGCTTAGATCCATGAACAGGATGCACGACCTGGTCCCTTCGGCGCGGGTGACCGGCAAGATCCTGGTGGACAACGGCGACATCTACGACCGGGGCGTCGACCCGGTAGCGGTCAGGCGCCGTGTGGGGATGGTTTTCCAGAAGCCGAACCCCTTCCCTGCCATGTCGATCTACGACAACGTCATCGCAGGGTACAAGCTGAACGGCCGCCTCCCCCGCGAAGAAGCAGACGAGATCGTTGAAAGCTGCCTGAAACGTGTGGCCCTGTGGGACGAGGTGAAGGACCGGCTGAAGAGCAACGCCATGATGCTCTCCGGCGGCCAGCAGCAGCGCCTGTGCATCGCCCGCACCGTCGCGGTAAAGCCGGAGGTGATCCTGATGGACGAGCCCGCCTCCGCCCTGGACCCCATCTCGACGCTGAAAATCGAGGAACTTATCGAGGAACTGAAGGAGCGCTACACCATCATCATCGTCACCCACAACATGCAGCAGGCGGCCCGCGTATCCGACTACACCGCCTTTTTGTACATGGGGGACCTGGTCGAGTGCGGCGAGACCAAAAAGATCTTCACCACCCCGGAGATGAAACAGACCGAGGACTACATCACCGGCCGCTTCGGTTAGTCGCGGCCAGAACCTGCGCCCCCTCTCCCACTCTGAGAGGTTTTGGGGTGAGGGAGACCGTGTTATCGCCGCGGCAGTATTGCAAACAACTTAATTCAGGTACCGGAGAAATATATGGAGAGAGAGCACTTCAGCAAGCAGTTCGACACCGAGCTGAACGAGATAAGGGAAAGGCTTCTTGAGATGGGGGGCAAGGTAGAGGTTATGATCGGCAACGCCATGCAGTCCCTGGTGGATAGGGACACGGAACTAGCCGAGCGGACCATCGCCTTTGACCACGAGATAAACGCGCTGGAGATGGTGATCGACGAGAGGTGCCTGGAGGTGCTGGCGCGCAGGCAGCCGGCGGCGCGCGACCTGCGCTTCATCACCCTGGCGCTTAAGATCGTCACCGACCTGGAGCGGATCGGCGACCAGTGCGCCAACATCTGCAAGCGGGCACGGGAACTGAACCAGGAGCCGTCGCTAAAGCCCTACATCGACCTGCCGCGCATGGCGCAGGCCGCTTCGATCATGGTCACCAAGGCGCTGGACGCCTTCGTCCGCGGCGATGATGACCTGGCAATCAAGGTATGCGAGGACGACCAATGCGTGGACGAACTTAACGAGCAGATCCAGCGCGAGCTTTTGACCTTCATGATGGGGGATCCCAAGACCATCAGCCGCGCCATGAAGATCATCCAGGTCTCCAAGTGCCTGGAGCGCATCGCCGACCACGCCACTAACATCGCCGAGATGGTCATATTCATGGTCAAGGGAAAGGACATCCGTCACACCATCGCCTGAGCCTGCACTTGCCCATTCACACAAAAAAAGACAGGGACGCCGCTTCGGTCCCTGTCTTTTTCGTTCTCAGTTGATCGTGTTCTCGAGTGCGCCAAGTTCCACCTTAGATCTCGTTGCCAAGGTCCATATCGGAGCGCATGGCCCGGCCCCCAGACATCTTCCCCTGATGCACCCGCCATCCAACCGCAGTGCCCACCATTCCACCCAGCTTTCTTTGTCACAGAAATAGGTCTAGGCGGTAACGAAGCTGAAACATTCGACTGTTATCTTCTTCTCGAATTTACGAAAAGGAGGAATGACATGTTGAGACATCTCACCAGGACACTCGCACTGGCTGTCGCTCTAGCGATAAGCGCAGGTCAGGCATATGCCGACACGGCACTCAAGGGAGCAGGAGCAACCTTCCCCCATCCCCTCTACAGCAAGTGGTTCCGGGACTACCAGGCAGAGGATCCGACCGTCACCTTCAGCTACGAAGCCAAGGGAAGCGGCTACGGGATAAGCAGGATAGTAAGCGGCGGGGTCGACTTCGGCGCCACCGACAAGTACCTCACAGATCAGGAACTGAAAGTGGCGCCCGGTAAGCTGCTGCACATCCCTACGGTCATAGGCGCCGTAGCAGTGGCATACAACGTCCCCGGAGCGGGACACGGGCTGAAGCTGACGCCGCAGGCCCTTGCCGGGATCTATCAAGGGAAGATCACCAGGTGGAACGACCCTATCCTTGTCCGGCAGAACCCGAAGCTCGGGCTCCCGTCGAGAAAAATTGTCGTCATCCACCGCTCCGACAGCAGCGGCACCACCAGCATCTTCACCGATTACCTGAGCGCAGTTGACAACTCCTGGAGCAAGTCCGTCGGCAAGGGAACCAGCGTCGTCTGGCCGGTCGGGGTCGGAGCCGAAGGGAGCAGCACCTTGGTGAAGAAGATCGAAGAGACTCCCGATAGCATCGGGTATGTCGAGATAGCCTATGCGCTGGAAAACGACCTGAACACCGCGGCGATCCAAAACAGAAGCGGCAGGTTCGTCAAGGCGAACGCGCTGACAACCCGCGCCGCCGCAGTGCAGGCAATGCAAAAAAGGGCAGGAAAAGCACACCCCGCAGAGCCAGATTTCCGCCTGTCGCTGGTGGACCAGCCGGGAAAAGAAGGTTACCCCATCGTTGGGCTTACCTGGCTGCTGGTATACCAGGAGCAGCGGGACGCGGTGCAGGGTAAAAAGCTGGTGGAATTCCTGAGATGGCAGTTGAGGAAGGCGGAGAAGATGACGTCGACGCTACACTATACGCCGCTCCCCGAAACATGGACAACGCAGGTGGAGCAGACAATCAGCAGCATCCATATCCCGCAGTAGATCTCAAGGCTTTACTGGGAATGCAGAAGGCGACGTCGCAGCAGACGTCGCCTTTTTTATTTCTGATCGGCTAACTTCGCTGCAAGATCCGCCATCTCTAAGCTCTCCCACCGGTGGGGTAACAGGCACTGCCCCCCTACCTGGCCCTCCCCCTCCGGGGGCAGGGATTCGTCAGGAAACTCCCTGGCAGCGCAAATCGCCGCTCAATCTCAAAAAAGCAGATCCTGCTGCCCGATGACCGACGGCAACCGCTTCGGCGACTTGATCCGCAACTGCTTGTTCACGTTCATGCGGCCGAAAACCACCTCGATATCTGAAACACGGACCTCGAATTCCTCCGCCAGGAAACGCACCATATGGTCGGTGGCCCGCCCCGCGCGGGGAACTGCGGTGACGCTGATGCAGAGCTGGTGCCCCTTCGGCTTCCCGATGGCGTCCTTTTTGGCATTCGGCGTACCCAGGACGTTGAGCACCAGGGTGTCGCCTTCCCAGAAGTAAAACGGCTTCTTCACTCTGACAGCCTCTTCCTGCTGGCTACCATTTCAATCTCGATTCTTGCTCGCAGAGGCAGTGACGCGACTCCAATCGTCGTTCGTGCAGGATAAGGCCGTTGGAACTGCTTTTCGTAGACTGCGTTCATGGCTGCAAAATCGTCCATGTCGACGAGGAAAACATTCACCTTGATGACGTTCCCCTCATCGAGGCCGGCTGCTCTAAGTACGGCAAAGAGGTTCTTGAAACACTGCTCTGCCTGAATCGCAACACCTCCATCCACAAGCTTACCAGTGGCTGAATCTATCGGCGTCTGACCAGACAGGTATATCGTGTCGCCGTCTTCCACCGCATGCGAATAAGGGCCTACGGTCACGGCATTTTCGGCGGTTATTGCTTTTCGTGACATACTACTTTCCCTTCCGTTGAACAGCGTATTTTGCTAGCAGACAATGAGTTTCGCACTATAGAGACAACTACTGCCCTTGTCAAAGGTGAAGCTAAAGCTTTCGAAGGGACGGTACGAGTGGCGCAGACAAAAAAAATCCGGGTGCAGGCTTAGAGCCGATGCACCCGGACGTTTCCAGATCCTTCTATGTCTTAAGCGTTATTTGATGGTCTTGATCGTCTTCTGAACCATCTTCACCACGCTGTCCGGAAGCGGCGCGTACAGCATGGGGGCCGCCATCTTCTGACCTTTGGTCATGCTCCAGTTCAGGAACTCTACCAGTTTCTTCCCTTTGATCGGATCCTTCTGCTTCTCGTAGACGAGCAGCCAAGTGAAGCCGACCACCGGGTAGGCGTCTTTGCCGGGCTGGTTCACCAGCGAGATGCGGTAGTCGGCGGGCATCTTCTTGAGCGCTGCTGCCGCAGCGGCGCTGGTCGACTTGATGGACGGGGCTACGAAGACGCCGGCGCCGTTTTTCAGGGAGGCGAAGGGAAGCTTGTTTTCGAAGGCGTAGGCAAGTTCGACGTAGCCGATGGAGTAAGGGGTGGTCTTGATCTGTCCGGCGACGCCTTCGTTGCCCTTGCCGCCCAAGCCGATCGGCCACTTAACCGATGCGCCCTTGCCGACCCGTTTCGCCCACTCGGCGTTCACGCCGCTCAGGTAGTCGGTGAAGATGCTGGTGGTGCCGCTGCCATCGGAGCGGTGGACGACTATGATCGGCTTGGCCGGGAGGTTGATCCCCTTGTTGTCGTCGGCGATCCTGGGATCGTTCCACTTGGTGATCTTACCGAGGTAGATGTTGGCCACGTCCTCGGAGTTGAGCTTGATACCTGAGGGGACTCCGGGGAGGTTGTAGGTGACCACGACAGCGCCCATGACGGTCGGGATGTGAAGCAGCTTGCCCGGGGCCGCGCTCAGTTCCTGATCGGAGAGGAACTTGTCGCTGGCGCCGAAGTCGACGGTCTGCGCCGTGATCTGCTTGATGCCGCCGCCGCTGCCGATGGATTGGTAGTTGAACTTAACGCTTCTGTCCACCTTGGCGTACTCGCTGAACCACTTGGAGTAGAGGGGATACGGGAACGTTGCGCCCGCACCGTTAACTAGGGTTTCCGCGGATGCCTGACCGGCGGCGCCAACAGCCGCCACGAGGGCCAGAGCCATGAATGCTTTTTTTATCTTCTGAATCATTTCTTCCTCCTTTTCGGTTTTGAAGCGACTATAAGCCCGTAATGTTGCAGTAGGGTTACAACCGCCAGAAGAATTTGTGAAAATGACTACCTCCGAGGCGATCGGTGCGCCCGCCCCTCCTTCAGCTCATCCAGTCAGATAAGCCTCCCTGCGCCACATTTAACCGGTCTGTAACGATTCCTTCACAAACCATATGTAAAAGGGAGAGCGAACTTTCTGAAACGAAACAGTAGCCAGTCCCACTTTTTTTACCAAAGGACAACAGAGGTGCCATGCAGACCATATTGATCATCGAAGACGAAAAAGACCTGGCCGACCTCATCGCCTTCAATCTGGAGAGAGAAGGATACCAGGCCATCGTAGCAACGAACGGATTCGAAGGGTTGGAGCAGGCAGCGACGAGCCGGCCTGACCTGATCCTTCTGGACCTCATGCTCCCCGGGATGCTGGGAACGGAGCTGTGCAAGAACATAAGGAAGTCGGAGAAGACCGCCGGCATACCGGTAATCATGCTTACCGCCAAAGGGGAAGAGATCGACAAAGTGGTCGGGTTCGAGGTGGGAGCCGACGACTACGTGGTGAAGCCGTTCTCGACCAGGGAGCTGATGCTGCGCGTGAAGGCGGTACTTAAGAGGTCGAAGAGCCGTCCCGGCGAAGCGGCGGTATTGCAGGCAGGTCCCATCGCCATAGACGTAGAACGGCACTGCGTCCTGGTCGACGGCGACGAGATCAGCTTCACCGGCACGGAATTCAAGCTCCTGCACACCCTGGTGCAAAGGATGGGAAGGGTCCAGAGCAGGGACGTGCTGCTGCGGGACGTCTGGGGGTACAACTTCGTGGATGACAGCCGGACCGTCGACACCCACATAACCCGCCTGCGCACCAAGCTGGGCGAGGCTGGCGACCTGATAAAGACGGTTCGAGGCTTCGGCTACAAGATCGAGGTGTGACGGTTGACCGCTGCCTCAAAGCGGAAGACGCGACACCGGGAAAAAATCCTTTATAATAATTTCCTTTAACGATCCACCCCATGAGTAGAGAGCGCCAAGTCTCTCGTCCGCCGACCAGACATCTGGCAGTTGCCGTGCCAGGAACTGTTTTCATGGAGGCCGAAGATCATGTCCACCAACTCGAACCCGCTACCGGCACAAGAGAGAAATCTAGTGGTGGCTGGTCGCAGAATACTCATAGTCGACGCCAGACCCACCCAGACGATGTTCCTGAAACAGGTACTTGTGGCACAAGGGTACGGAGTGCTGGTCGCGCAGAGCGCAGAAGAAGCCCTGGAGAGAATCGCCGAACTCTCCCCGGACCTGGTGATAAGCGACATCCTCATGCCCGGGATTGACGGTTTTGAGCTATGCCGGCAAATACGCGCGCTGGACCAGATGGGCTCGCTGCCGGTCATCCTGCTGACCTACCTGAATGACCCGACCCACGTGCTGCACAGCCTCGAGGCGGGCGCCAACTACTTCATCACCAAGCCCTACAAAACGGAGTTGCTACTGTCCCGAGTCGCCGCACTCCTGCACCGCGGAGAAGGGTGCTGCCAGATCCATGAAAACGGGGAGGTGGTCTGCAACTATTACGGCAGCAACTACGAGATCAAGGCGTCAAAGGCTCATGTCATCGACCTGCTGCTGGCGACCTATGAGCTCGCGTCGGAAAAAAACCAGGAAAACGAGGCGGCCCAGGAGGCCCTGAGGAAGCTGAACGAGGAGCTGGAAAACAGGGTCGCAGAACGGACCGCGAAACTCAACACCACCATTTGCGAACTGCGCCAGGAGATCGCCGAACGGGAAAACGCGGAAGAGTGCGTGCGGCGCCTGAACCGGCTCCACTCGGTTTTGTCCGAAACCAGCAAGGCGGTGGCCCACACACGGGACCGCGGCGCCCTGTTCCATGATTTCTGCAGCATCGCGGTAGACCATGGATGCTTCAAGCTCGCCTGGGTCGGCATTTTGGATGCGCCTACCGGAATAGTTGCAGTAGCAGCCGCCAGGGGAACGACGGACTACCTGGAAGACTTAACCGTGCGCCTTGACGAGGGACCTTCGGGAAACGGCCCTACCGGTATAGCGATACGGCAGGGAACCCACTACATCTGCAACGACTTCCTGGGCGACTCCGTCACGCGACCCTGGCATGAGCGCGGCGAGACCTACGGCTTCCGCGCCTCCGCGAGCATAGCGCTCAAGCAGGAGGGGCACGTCATCGGGGCACTCACCCTTTACGCCGACAAGAAGGACTACTTCGACCAGCCCCAAATCGAGCTTTTGCGACAGATGGGTGCGGACATCTCGTTTGCCCTGGGGAACATGGCGCGCGAGGAAAGGCGCCTGGAGGTGGAGCGGGCCTTATTGGAGGAAACGACCCAGAGGATGAACGAACAGGAGATGCACGAGCAGCGCATCGAGTACCTGGCGCATTACGACACGGTGACGAAGCTTCCCAACCGCTTCAGCCTTATGGCACGGCTGGGGCAGGCCCTGGAGCTCGCCAAAAGGTTTTCGAGCCGGCTCGCCGTCATCTTCATCGACCTGGACCGCTTCAAGAACATCAACGATTCCCTCGGGCACCACATCGGCGACCGTCTGCTGTTCCAGGTGGCGGGACGCCTCCAGGACACCATCAGGAGCGCCGATATAGTGGCGAGGCTCGGTGGCGACGAGTTCGTGGTGGTGCTGCCGCTGATCAACTCAAACGTCTCCGCCGCCCACGCGGTGCGCAAGATCCAGCAGACGCTTTCGCAGGGGTACACGGTCGAGTCCCACGAGCTGAACATCACCCCGAGCATAGGCATCAGCGTTTATCCCAACGACGGGGAGACGGTTCAGGAACTGATGAAAAACGCGGACCTGGCCATGTACCACGCCAAGTCGGCGGGGCGTAACAGCTACCAGTTTTTTACCCAGGAGATGAACCTGACGGTGCAGGCGAGGCTGGTGCTGGAAAGCGATCTGAGGACGGCGCTGGAGCGGGACGAATTGACGCTGCACTACCAGCCGCAGATCGATTTGAAGAGTGGGAATGTGATCGGGGTCGAGGCGCTATTGCGCTGGAGGCATCCGGTGCGAGGACAGGTGGCGCCGGACGTCTTCATTCCGGTTGCCGAGGATACCGGGCTCATCCTCTCCATCGGCGAATTCGCCCTAAAAAGCGCCTGCGAGCAGCTTGCCCTGTGGATCTCGCAGGGGCTTCCACCGCTGCGGATGGCGGTGAACCTCTCGGCGCGGCAGTTCAAGCAGAGCAACCTCCCGAGCCTTCTCGCCGACATCCTAGCGGTGACCGGCGTGGCCGCGCACCTTTTGGAATTGGAGATCACCGAGAGTTCCGCCATGGACGACCCGAACTCCGCCATCCTGCACCTGCGCACGCTGAGGGAGATGGGGGTGGAGCTTGCCATCGACGATTTCGGGACCGGCTATTCTTCCCTTAGCTACTTGAAGCTCTTCCCGGTAAACCGGCTTAAGATCGACCGTTCCTTCGTGCGCGGCATCGACACCGACTCCGAAGACGCCGAGATTGCCGCCGCCACCATCGCCCTTGCCCACAACCTGGGAAAGGAGGTAGTCGCGGAAGGGGTGGAAACGGAGGCGCAGTGCAGGTTCCTCGAGGGGCAGCAGTGCGACATCCTGCAGGGTTACTTCTTCAGCAAGCCACTCTCCGCCGCCGGTATCGCCTCCTACCTCGCTGCGAACCGGCGCCCCCCCACCTTGATGAACTGATCCCCGGGTTTTAGAGCATGTAGTCGGTGGAGAGGAAGTGAGACTTCCTCTCCCTGACGATGCTGGTGATGATCTCGCGGTTGGCGTCAGTCTCCCGTGCCGCCACCACGATCCTGATGGAGAAGACCCTCAGGGCGTCTGCCACCGACTGCGTCCCCTCGGCCGAATTTTTCCTGCCGTTGAAGGGGAAGCTGTCCGGGCTTCTCTGGCACTTGCTGTTGATGTTGATGCGGCAGACCTGGTT
>MTLD01001130.1_pt2 | contig 72558 bp, 68 predicted proteins | sample 1982471 | NCBI WGS metagenome assembly MTLD01 (sample SAMN05712604, study PRJNA340218) | biofilm metagenome | isolation source: sample SPM anode biofilm adapted to -50 mV | place: USA | collected 2012-02-03
TCAGTTGCAGCATTCTGCATCTGAGTGCGGAAAGTTGCCCGTTCTTCCTCAGTCATCAGTTGGTAACCATAGATAGGTTCTTTATCTGCAGTAGCGACAACCGGCGTTTCAGGCTTAGCCGGTGGTATTGGTTTGTCAGCGGCCATACTCAAGGCCGGCAGCAATAATAAGCCAAGCAATGCAGATTTTTTAAACAAATCAGATCGCATGTTAACCTCCAATGTTTCATTGATAGCTGTTAATCCGCTACCAGGGTTTATCTTAATAAGTATAGGTCACGCTGTCCGGAACGAGACTATCTATACTTAGTTTAAAGCGATATAAATCAGGAGCAGTATGTGCTGACCTGGCGAAAGGCATTTCTCATTTTTCTGTTACTGGTGGCAGCAGTTGCTGGTGTTATCTATTTCCAGCTGCCGCTCAGTGTAAACGTGATTCATCCTTCCCGCGGGCAGGTAGTGGAAGCCGTTTACGCTACCGGTACGATTGAAGCCGACCCGCTGATTCGTGTGGCAACAGAACGGGCGGCACGGCTGACGGCCTTGCTGGCTGATGAGGGTATGCAGGTTAAAACCGGTCAGGTGCTTGCCCGGTTTGATGATGCAGAGCTGCAGGCGACGCTGCGGGAAATGCAGATCCGCCAGCGTAATGCAGAGAATAATCTTTCCCGTGTGGGAAGGTTATATCAGCGAAATATGGTCAGTGCCGAGCAGTTGGATCAGGCCCGCACCGAAGCGGAAGCCGCACGGGAAGTGACACGGCGAACGCTGGTACAAATAAAATCACTGACTCTTATCAGCCCGGTGGATGGTGAAATCATCAAACGCGACGGTGAAATCGGTAATTATATGCCTGCCAATCAGGTGGTTTTTTCACTGAGAAAATCCGGAACGCAATTACGTCTGACCGCCGATGTGGATGAAGAAGATATTCCCAGAGTAAAACCGGCACAACGCGTTCTGATCACGGCGGATGCATTCCCGGGAAAAGTGTTTGAAGGCATCATCCGGGAAATTACCCCTGAAGGCGATTCAGTCACCCGCAGTTACCGGGTGCGGATCAGCCTGTCTGCCGATGTGCCGTTTTTCATTGGTATGACGGCTGAAAGCAATATCCTTATTTCACAACGGGATAACGCCTTATTGGTGCCGAATACAAGCGTGCTGGATAATGCCGTCTGGCTGGTTAAGGATGGCAAAGCATTCCGGCAACCGGTAAAAACCGGGGTGAAAAACGCGGATAAAACAGAAATTGCAGACGGCATAACCGATCAGGATCCGGTAATTATTGAGCCGCCAGAAAAGTTAAAAGCCGGACAAACCGTGCGTGAGGTGTGGTCCGGACCGCCGGACAAATCATCATGAATCTGGCCATATCCATTGCACTCAGCCATCTGATGTCGCGTCGCCGGCAAACCATCGTTTCTATGCTGGGCATTTCGCTGGGTGTCGCCTTTTTTCTGGCTATTTCAGGTTTGATGCGCGGCTCTGAACAGGATTTCATACAGCGTTTAGTCGACAATTCGCCACACATCACTGTGTACGATGAATATCGTCATCCCCGCTTACAGCCGGTTGAAATTGTTTATCCTGATTCCGTTTATGAATTACACGGCATCCAGCCGCGCTCTGAAATCAAGGGAATACGGCAATATAAAGAAAAACTGGCCCGGATCGCTCTGAAGCCTGATTTACAGATCGCTCCGGTTTTACAAGGGCAAGTGATCCTTTCCTATGCAGGTATGACAAGGGGTGCAACCATTTCCGGTGTTGAACCTGAGCTGATGAAAAATGTCAGTTCTCTGACGAAATATTTCATTAACGGCTCACTCGAAAGTCTGTCGGTTAATCCGAATGGCGTCATTATCGGTGCCGGACTGGCCGAAAAATTCCAGCTGCAGATGGGCGATAAACTGACCATTACCTCACCATCCGGTTCAGTACGTCTGATGAAAATTGTCGCTATATTCCGTACCGGTACCTCCAACTACGATGACCGTCAGATTTATGCCTTATTAAACCGGGTACAAAATCTGCTCAAACAGCCGAATATTGCCAACATGTTGATTATCCGGCTTAACGACCCGGCTCTGGCCCCCACTGTCGCACATCAGATTGAGCAGGATCTGGGTTATAAAACGCAATCCTGGCAGGAAGCCAGTGAAGATCTGATGAGTATGGTTTTGATCCGGAATCTCATCATGTACAGCGTCGTCAGCGCGATTCTGCTCGTTGCTTCATTTGGTATCTATAACGTTATTTCGACTGTGGTGCTGGAAAAGACAAAAGACATCGCCATTCTGAAATCAATCGGCTTTGATGCCGGTGATATTGAGCGTATTTTTCTGATTGAAGGAACACTTCTGGGTCTGTTTGGCAGCCTGTTTGGTACTACCCTTGGCTTGTCGCTGATGTATGGCCTCAGCCGTATTTCTTTCAAAAGTCCGTTTTACACGGCTGAGGCTTATATGCCGGTGTACTGGGGGACGGATCAACTGCTGCTGGCCATCGCTTTTGCCATGTTGTCCGCCTTGTTTGCTGCCTGGTTACCCGCGCGTAAAGGCGGACGGGTAAAACCGGTCGATATTCTGCGGGGTGCCGAATGAACAGTATTCTGCGCGCAGAAAAACTGACCCGGATTTTGCCCGGTGAAGTGCCGGTGACGCTGGTACAGGATATCTCTCTTGAGATCGGACAAAGTGAGTTTGTGGCAATCATGGGTCCGTCAGGTTCGGGTAAATCATCGCTGCTGTATCTGCTCGGTTTGCTCGATTCCCCCACTTCCGGAAAATTATGGCTGGAAGATGAGGAAACCAGCCGGTTTAGCGATAGCCAGCTGGCCCGGATCCGTCTGCAGCGGATTGGTTTTGTCTTTCAGTTTCACTTTCTGCTGGCTGAGTTCTCGTCGCTGGAAAATGTCATGCTGCCAATGCGCAAACTGGGGCTGCTTTCGGAGTCACAGGCAAGGGAGAAAGCAGGCATGCTGCTGGATAATCTGGATATGCGGGAGCATAAGCATAAGCTTCCCAGCCAGCTTTCCGGAGGGCAACGACAGCGTGTGGCAGTCGCCAGAGCCTTAGCCAATGATCCGGTGCTGATCCTTGCCGATGAACCAACCGGTGCGCTGGATACCAAATCCAGTGCCAATGTCCGCGACATACTGCATGACCTTTCCCATAATCAGAAATGCGCCATTGTAGCTGTGACACACGATCCAGAATTTGCCCTGGCAGCTGACAGACAGATCCATCTGATTGACGGGCACCTGGTGCCCTGATCACGGAGGAAACAGCGAATGATCTCTCAGAGTTTACCCGGCACGCTGTCTTTGCAACAGGAAAACGGACAGGCATTACTGCGGATCGGCGGTGACTGGACGCTTACTCATTATGTGCTGTTGAAACGTCAGATCACCGGTATGCGGGCACAGTTGAACGCGGATACCCCGATCTTCTGGGATGCGCTGGGCTCGCTGGATACCGCAGGTGCGGCTCTGCTGGTTGAACTGCTCGGTCAGGATCGCTTATCTCTTATCACGCAGCAGAACTCTGGTTTATCTGCTGAGCGACTGGCGTTACTGCACAGTGTGGCTGCCGCGCTCAAAGAAAGTACTGATATCGAAAAACAACCTGAAGAATCAGTGATTAACGAGATGCTGGCGCATATCGGTCAGGAAGTGATTCACCTCGGTCAGCAGCAGGTATCACTTCTCGGCTTTATCGGACTGACTATCGAAACGTTAGTCAGATCGCTGATCCATCCCCGACGCTGGCGGATCACTTCGCTTGCGGCACATATCGAACAAACCGGGCTGAATGCGATCCCCATCATCGCGCTGCTGACATTTCTGGTTGGTGCCGTCGTCGCCTTCCTCGGTACCACTGTGCTATCCGATTTCGGCGCCAGTATCTACACGGTAGATCTGGTCGCTTTTGCCTTCCTGAGAGAATTCGGAGTATTGCTGACCGCCATACTGATGGCTGGTCGTACTGCCAGTGCCTTTACTGCTCAGCTCGGCTCAATGAAAGCGAATGAAGAGATAGATGCGATACGGGCTCTGGGATTAAACCCGATTGAATTGCTGGTATTACCCCGTGTGCTGGCCATGTTGATCACTCTGCCTATCCTTACTTTTATCGCCATGGCTTGCGGCATGATCGGTGGCGCCGTGGTCTGCTTCCTGGAACTGGACATCACACCACGGCTGTTTCTGACCATTCTGCAGCGCGACATAGATATCAGCCATTTTTTCGTCGGGATCGGTAAAGCACCGCTGTTTGCTTTTATCGTGGCCGTCATTGGCTGTCTGGAAGGTTTCAAAGTCAGCGGTAGCGCACAATCGGTCGGCGAACATACGATTTCCAGCGTTGTACAATCAATTTTCATGGTGATCCTGCTGGATGCCCTTGCTGCACTTTTCTTTATGGAGATGAGCTGGTGACCGGAACAGAGCAAACCATTATCAGCGTACGCGGGCTGGTTAACCGCTTCGGAAGTCAGACCGTACATGAGAACCTGGATCTGGACATTCGACGTGGTGAAATTATTGCTGTGGTCGGCGGTTCAGGCTCGGGGAAATCAGTGCTGCTGCGCAGTATCGTCGGCCTGCATAAACCGAATGCCGGCGATATTCTGGTTTTTGGTGAACATATAAATACGCTGTCATCCATCCAACGCTCACAACTGGAACAACGCTTTGGTATTTTATTCCAGCGTGGCGCACTGTTTACGTCACTCACTGTGCTGGAAAATACAGCACTGCCGCTGATTGAACACGCCGGTCTGCATCGTAGCGATGCGGAATACCTGGCCCGGATGAAGCTGTCGTTAGTCGGGCTTCCCGCCAATGCCAGCGGAAAATATCCGGATGAACTTTCCGGCGGCATGATCAAGCGTGCGGCACTGGCCCGTGCGCTGGCGTTAGACCCGGAAGTACTTTTTCTCGACGAACCCACTGCCGGGCTTGATCCGATTGCGGCTGCCGCTTTTGACCAGCTGACCCTCACATTACGCGATGCGCTGGGCTTGAGTGTATTTCTGGTTACCCACGATCTCGATACGCTTTACAGTATCTGTGATCGGGTGGCAGTGCTGGCAAATAAGCATGTGCTGATCACAGATAATCCTGAGATTGTCGCGGATGCTGATGATCCCTGGATCCGCGAATATTTCCATGGTCCCCGGGGCCGTTCTGCACAACAGGCTGCAGAAAAACTGAAGGAGGGATGCTGAGATGGAAACACGCGCACATCATGTGCTTATCGGGTTGTTTATCGTCATCGCATTTGGTGGCATTCTGCTCTTCACTCTCTGGCTAGGTAAATCCAGTTCAGAACGCGGCTTCATCCACTACGATGTCCTTTTTAACGAAGAAGTCAGTGGCCTGACCGCTGGCAGTGCGGTGGAGTACAGCGGTATAAAAGTCGGTGAAGTCGAAAGCCTGCAACTCGATCCGCAAGATCCGCGCAAGGTGTGGGCTCATACCCGCCTGTCGGCCGGTACACCCGTGAAGAAAGATACCCATGCCCGTTTAGCTTTGGCGAATATCACAGGCAGTGCCCTCATCCGTCTGTTTGGCGGCTCGCCTGCCAGCCCGCCATTACAAGGCATTGATGATAAAGCTCCGGTCATTATCGCAGACCCATCTCCGATCAGCCGTTTTCTGGCTAACGGTGAAAATCTGATGGGCGATATCAACAACCTCACCGTAAATCTCAACCAGTTGTTCTCCAAAGAGAATATTCTCAGCCTGAGCAAGACACTCAATCATGTGGAACAAGTAACAGAAGTGCTCGCCACCCAACGCAGTGACCTTGCTGAAACCATCCGGCAGATTAATACTCTGAGTAAAGAGGCTAATGTTGCTATGCATGATATTTCACAACTCGCCAACAATACCAATAAGCTGCTCGGTGATCAGGGACAGCGTGTACTGGATAATGCCGCGCAATCCATGGCCGCGCTGGAACAGGCTACCCGCCGGATTGACCAGCTGATCAGTAACAATCAGGCCCCGCTGCAAAATGGTCTGCAAAGCCTCAATGATCTCGGCCCTGCCATGCAGGAATTGCGTGCTGCACTTGCTTCACTGAACCGGCTAAGTCGTCGATTAGAAGAAGATCCATCCGGATTTTTACTCGACCGCGAGAAAAACAAGGAGTTCCAGCCATGAGTATTTCCTATCACCGTTTGATTTCGTTAATCATCGCCGTATTACTCAGCGCCTGTTCACTGTTACCCGAAACCCGGCAGGTGAATGTCTATATGCTGCCCGAAGGTATGCCCATTCAAGCACAAAGTAGCAGCGTGGATTGGTCTTTGCGCATTAACACCCCCTACGCGAACCAGACATTAGACAGTACCCGCATTGCCGTAATACCTGACGGCAGCCAGATCAGTAGCTATAAAGGCGCGCGCTGGAATGACCGGGTTCCGGTTCTGCTGCGCGAACGTCTTATCGATACTTTCCGGAGCGATGGCCGTATTAAAACCATTACCAATGACAGCAGCCTGATAAATACCGATGCGGAATTGGTTAGTGAGCTGCATGCGTTCCAGAGCGAATACATCAATGGTAAACCTGAAGTCCGGGTCCAGCTTGATACGCATCTGGTACAGCGGAATAACCAGCAGGTTCTGGCGAGTTACCGTTTTGAAGTGCGCCAGGCAAGTAAAGATGCAAACGTTGCATCAGTGGTGCAGGCTTTCGGTCAGGCGACTGATCAGCTGAGCCGGGAAGTCCTTGCCTGGATAATCAATGTCAGAAAATATAATGGTGATAAACATGATTGATCAGGCGACGGCACGCTTTATCCGTCGAATCATTGTCGGTTTGCTGCTGGGCGGCCTGGTCCTGCTCGGTTATACCGTGGTGCAGCCGTTTATCATTCCTGTAGCCTGGGCAATGATTATTGCGTATGCCAGCTGGCCTTTATATTCCCTTTTACGTCAATACATTAAGCTGCGCCCGACACTGAGCGCGTTGCTTATGACACTATTACTTACCACCGCCTTCATATTACCCACTTTATGGGTTATATCCCTGCTACGTGATGAAGTCGGGATCGCTTATACCCATTTCAGTTCACGCATAGCGGAGGGTCCGCCAAAACTGCCTGAATATATCCGGACGTTGCCATGGCTGGGGAACTGGCTGGACGGGCTCATTACCCAAAGTATCGGCGACCCTGCCGCCTTTCAGGACAAAATATCAACCTGGCTGCAGGAAGGATCAAACCAGCTGGTAACTGTTCTGGGAGATGTCGGACGTAATGCTGCCAAAGTCGGGTTTGCGCTGATCACCCTGTTTTTTATGTTCAGGGATGGAGAACACATACTCACACAGGTACATAAAGTGCTGTTCCGTTTTCTCGGCGCCCGTATCGATAACTATCTGACTGCCGTTGGTGAAATGACAGTAGCCGTAGTATGGGGGCTGATCGTTACGGCACTGGCACAAGGCTTTGTGGCTGGCCTGGGTTATTGGTGGCTCGATCTTTCTGCACCGATGCTGCTGGGTGCCATCACCGCATTAGTTTCCATGATCCCCTTCGGGGCCCCTTTTGCCTGGGGCAGTATCGCCGTTTTTTTACTGATCAACGGACAATATATCAACGGTATTATTCTGCTGCTCTGGGGCGCGTTAGCTGTCAGTTCGGTAGATAATCTGGTGCGGCCTATCGTGATCAGCAGTGCGACCCAGATTCCCTTCCTGCTGGTAATGTTTGGTGTGCTCGGCGGGCTGACTGCTTTTGGTCTGGTCGGATTATTTATGGGCCCGGTTATTCTGGCGGTGCTGATGGCAATCTGGCAGGAATGGCTTGGAGAGGCTGATCTGGAATCAGAGACGGATCCCACTCAACAGGATGAACCACCGCAGTGAGATGAATTTGCAGATTGAGTTGCTGATGAAAAAGCAAAAATAAAAAAGTCCGCTTATTAAAAGCGGACTTTTCTGATTTGGTTGCGGGAGCAGGATTTGAACCTACGACCTTCGGGTTATGAGCCCGACGAGCTACCGAGCTGCTCCATCCCGCGTCAGTGAGGAAGATATTAATCGACAATCCATTAAAAAACAAGCATTTTTTACTGCTTTATTTCTTTTTGCCGAATAAATCATCTATTCGATCAGTAATTCACCAGATACCCGGATATTACCGGAATAACGGCTTTTATCTCTCCGAAAGAGAGGATCTCTGTTTCAGAAGCGGCTTAAATAAAAAAGGCCGCTTATAAAAAGCGGCCTTTCCTGATTTGGTTGCGGGAGCAGGATTTGAACCTACGACCTTCGGGTTATGAGCCCGACGAGCTACCGAGCTGCTCCATCCCGCGTCAGTGGGGCGGATATTAGTCACTACCCCCTGAACAAGCAAGCGTTTTTTATTAATGCGTTACTGATTGCTGAATTAATAAGCTATTGCTTAACAAATAGTTCCGAAATCCTTACAGATATAGCCAGGAGTTCTATTCTTTATATGAGAAAACGTATTTTCAGGATGAAAATGGGGAGTTGCAATGACTACGCCCGACCGCTCACCACTACTGCCACCGGGATTCAACTTCGACGCGGGAGAATATCTTAATGCAGTAGATCACGGGGTTTTGTTCGTTGACCCTGAGGGTTTGCTCGGCTATTACAATCCATTTTGCCGCGAACTGTTTTCTCTGGATTTGCCCTCCCCGCACTCCGTCAACTATTTCAATCTGTTAACTGAATGGAGTGATCAGCAAGGTTTGTCCAAATTATGGCTCGTCGAACTTGGCAATGCGATCAGACAGAAACAACGGCACTACACGCGGGTAAATCACGACGACAATGTTCTTGAGTTCAAACATCAGCCATTACCATCCGGCGGGTTTGTTCATTGCATTTACAACATCACCAATAAAGTGAAACAGGAACAGGATTCGGCACATAAATACAAACAACTGCGAACAATGATTGATGCCATGCCTTGCTTTGTCTCTTTGCTGAACACTAACCTTCAGTTCATGATTGCTAACCGTTATCTCAAAGAACATCTTGGTATCTGCAGACCAGACATTGAAGGTTCTTATATCCGGGCTGTACTTCCCAAGGCATTAAGAAGTAAACACCTGAACCTGTTACACCGGGCCCTTCAGGGGGAAACTATTCATTTTGATGAATGCACATCAAGCAGACGTGCTGTAATCAAATCTGTACACGGCTCTTATGTTCCCTGTTTTGATCAGTACCATAACGTTACAGCAATTGTGAATATCACTTACGATACAACCGAACAGAAAACCCATGAAGAAAAACTCAGGGTGCTGGCAGAACGGGATCATCTGACCCGGTTATTTAACCGCCGTAAAATCATGGATTGTCTGGAAACAGAAATATTACGGGCTGACAGACAAGCATCCGCATTAACGATTGCCATAATCGATCTCGACCATTTCAAAAACGTGAATGATAAGTGGGGTCATCCCGCCGGCGATCTCGTCTTAAAAGAATTTGCGCTGTTATGCCAGCAACAGATCAGAAAAATCGACTGTTTGGGCCGGATTGGTGGTGAAGAGTTTTTGCTGATCATGAGCGATACCGATCAGACTGAAGCCAGGTGTGTTCTGGAACGAATTCTGTCTGTGATACGGCACCATCCTTTTAACTGGAAACAGACAGAACTTTATATCACCTGCAGTGCAGGATTAGCCGAATGGCGTCCGTTACAAAATATACAGCAACTTTGTGCTCAGGCAGATAAAGCGCTGTATCAGGCAAAAAATAACGGCCGGAATCAGATCGTCATCGTTACAGAATGAACAGATGAATTCTGTTTGGACAAGAGCAGCAACAGATGGGATCATGACTGCTGATACTTTCATCTTTGAGACAAGACGCACTATGAGCTACGAACTGACTGAACTGGAACGCAATGCCGCACTGAGATTAAACGCTGATTATCGCTATGATCATTTCATCAGCAAAGTTGCCCGTAGTGGTGAGTTATGGGCGCTGAAAGATGAAAACGGTTTGCTATTTCTTAAATCAGACAATGACGAAACCTGCCTGCCGGTATGGCCACACGCTGAATATGCACAACTGTGGGCTGTTGGCGATCTGGCACACTATCAACCGCAATCCATTACCCTGAAAATCTGGCTGGAACGCTGGATCGATGGTCTGACTCAGGATGGTATTGCTGTCACAGTATTCCCGATTCAGGGAGAAGAGAATCTGGTGGAAGAGCCAGCTGAACTGGCAGAATCACTCAATAAGAAACTTGAACAGTATGCTCAGGAAGCGTAATTCCACGTAACCTGCGATGCATGTAACCGCCATTACAGGAGTTAGATGATGAACTTACTGGAAATAAATGATTTATTGATGGAAATTCGTCAGCAGGAAGAATCCCTGCAATGGCCGGTATTTAATGAAGCATTAGCATGGGAACTGGGGTGTACTTTACAGCAGGCGGCCGAACTGAATCAGGCCGCCGTTCATATTGAGATTGAAGCATTCGGCAGACTCTTGTTTGCCTGCGCGATGCCTGGCAGCGCCCCGAGCAATGCTGACTGGGCCCGTCGCAAACGGAATGTCACCCAGCTGTTACAACGCAGCTCACTCGCTATCGGCCTCGGCCTGAAACGTGATGAAACTGATCTGCAACAGAAGATGGGCCTGCCCGCCCGTGACTATGCTCCTGCCGGCGGATGCTTCCCGTTACGGATTTTAGGTTCTGGCTGTATCGGTTCAATTACTGTTTCCGGTATGCCGGAGTTTGACGATCACGAAATGATTGTGAATGTCCTGCAGACCTGGCAGGAAAACGGCTGGCAAAAGCCAACGCTGGTTATGGAATAACAGCAGATAAAAAAGACCGCCCTCGGGCGGTCAAAATTACACTAGGGGTGAATCATTTCTGTTTCAGCCACAGGAACTGGAACGGCTCCAGTGTAAGCACACCATTTTCCAGTGTGACATCCTGCTGCTGATACTGGTCATAGACATAGTGGCCAAACCCGGTCTGTTCCAGAACAGTCTGAGAGACAGTCTGTGGCTGAGCGGACACATTCATCAGCACCAGCGTCTTATGCCAGTCACGGGTACGCAGGAATGAAAAGACATGCGGGTTGTCGTTTTTAACCAGCTGATAGTCATTTTCGTTATAGAACTCAGGGATCGATTTACGCAGTGCAATCATCTGTTTTAAGGCACTGAATACCCGATGCTCGATGGTACCCGGCTGATTTCGTTTTGCAGCCTTCTTCCAGTCGATGATCGGACGGTTCAGCCAGCGGTTATCATCCTGCTTAGTCGGATCTTCCAGGAAGGAATAATCGTTAGTGCAGGCCAGCTCGTCACCGTAGTAAACCAGCGGAATACCACCGAATGACATGATGCCGCTGTGCATCAGCAGGATTTTACGCACCGCCAGTTCAGTCAGTTCTGTATTACCCTCTTCCAGCCCTTTTTCCAGACCCAGCAGTGTTGCTGTCGCACCGGTGATACGGGCATCTTTGGTTTTCGGGTTATACATGAAACGCTGACCTTTAGCCGGACTGCCTTCAAACTCGCCAACGTAGTAAGAGATCATGAACTGCTTATGATCAAACGGATTGTAACCAGCAGCCAGAATGTCCTGATCGGCATAACCTAAACCGATGTCATCGTGGCAACGGATATAGTTGATCCAGGTTGTGCCTTTCGGCAGCCGCGGAATATTCTGCAGGCCGTGTTCCAGAATACGTTTGTTCTGCGTTGCCATCGCATCCCACAGGTACACCATGTAAGAAGCGTTATAGGCGATCTCACATTCGTCAACCGTGCCGCCGCCCAGATACTTAACGATCTCAACCGGCTGCACTATGGCTTCGGCCTTGAAGATTGCTCCCGGAGCAGCAATCTTGGTACAGGCTTTAAACAGCTGCAGCAGGATATGTGCTTCTTCCAGATTCTGACTTTGCGTACCCAGTTTCTTCCACATGAATGCCACGGCATCCAGACGCAGAATATCCACCCCCTGATTTGCCAGATTGAGCAGGATCTTGATCATCTCAATAAAGACTTTCGGGTTGGTGTAATTCAGATCCCACTGGTAGGTGTTAAAGACCGTGAACACCCACTTATTAATGGATGGCAGATACGTGAAATTGCCCGGTGCATTTTCAGGGAAGATCTCGGGCAGCGTCTGTTCGAACGCATCCGGCATCGAGCGATCATCGTACATGTAATACATGTCCTGATACTCTTTCTCGCCTTGCAGCGCCTTCTTCGCCCATTCATGTTCATTGGAGGTGTGGTTCAGCACCAGATCCAGTTCCAGCAACATGTTTTTGGAACGGAAGGTTTTTGCAATTTTGCGGATATCTGCCATCGAACCAAATCGTTTCTCAACAGCACGATAATCGCTGACCGCATAGCCGCCATCATTCGCTTCCTGAGGCATTTTCAGCAGCGGCATCAGGTGCACATAGTTCACACCCAGCTCTTCCAGATAGTCGATCTTCTGCATGAAGCCTTTCAGATTTTTACTGAATCGATCGACATACAGCATGGTTCCCACCCAGTTCGGGCTCATGATCCAGTCTTTGTCTTCTTCGCGCTGACGATCCAGATCCCGCAATTCAGGATCACGGGCCAGATACATTTCAGCCAGCGCCAGAATCAGTTCTGCAAAACGATTGGAGCAATCCTCCCGATAACCATACAGGCGATCAAACTTCGCAAAAACATCACCAAACTGTGCCCCGAAACGCACCAGAAACTCCGATAAATCCTTACCGGCATACTTTTTACTCAGCAGGCTTACTACATCATGCAGTAATTGATGCTTATTCACTGACATTGATTACCTCACTATTCACTCAGGCAGCAGACAAAATTTTGGCAACAATTGGCGCTTTCTGTTGCTGTAACAGACTGCCCGCGGTGCTTGTATCAAACAGATGCACATGATCCAGCTTGAAGCTGACTTCAATGGTTTTGCCACGTGGAATGAGATGGCTGCCATCGGTGACAACAACGACCTGATCTTCACCGGCATATTCGGTATAGGCGAAGGTTGTCCCGCCCAAAGCCTCTACCACGTCAACCTTCAGTGAAATGCTGACATCACCCGGCCCATCCAGCTGCAGATGTTCCGGACGAATACCCATTAGCAGGACATCATCCACAGCTACCGGACGATCCAGCGTCATGGAGAATTGTTCGCCGCCAGACAATTCGAGCAGTGCTTTTACGCCATCCATCTGCAGCACTTTGGCATTCAGGAAGTTCATGCGTGGTGAGCCGATGAAACCGGCAACAAACTGATTAACCGGGTTGTGATACAACTCCAGTGGTGCCCCAACCTGCTCGATCCGGCCATCACGCAATACCACAATCTTGTCGGCCATGGTCATCGCTTCGACCTGATCGTGGGTGACATACACCATGGTGTTGCCCAGTTGCTCATGCAGTTTGGAGATCTCAACACGCATCTGCACCCGCAGTTCTGCATCCAGGTTAGAGAGTGGTTCATCGAACAGGAATACTTTCGGGTTACGCACGATGGTACGGCCAATTGCCACACGCTGACGCTGACCACCGGAAAGCTGTTTTGGCAGACGATCCAGCAGATGCTCCAGTTTCAGAATACGCGCGGCTTCACCTACACGCTGTTCGATCTCTTCTTTGCTCTTTTTCGCCAGACGCAGACCGAAACTCATGTTTTCTTTCACTGTCATATGCGGATAAAGGGCATAAGACTGGAACACCATCGCAATACCGCGATCAGACGGCGATACATCATTCACCGTCAAACCATCAATGATCACTTCACCATCAGAGATAGTTTCCAGCCCGGCGATCATGCGCAGCAGCGTCGATTTACCGCAGCCGGACGGGCCAACAAACACCACGAATTCGCCATGTTTAATATCCAGATCCACCCCATGAATGGTTTGAACCTCACCGAAACGTTTGATGACTTTATTCAGTTTTAAATCAGCCATTCTGGTAATCCTTCTTTGAAATCTTCTATATCAATTGTTGATGCCGGTAGTTTGTGAAAGTCGTTGCGCAACAGCGTCTGATTAACCTTTCACACCGGAACTCGCCATACTTCTGACAAATTTCTTCTGGAACAGCAGGAACATAATCAGCACCGGAATGGTAACCATGCTGGCGTAAGCCATGATCTCGCCCCATTCAGTGGTGGTGCCGAAGAACTGCTGGATACCCGGTTGCAATGGACGCGCAGCTTCACCCTGTACCACCATGATTGGCCACAGATACTGGTTCCACATATTCAGGAATTGCAGGATAGCAACGGTAGCAAACACAGGGCCTGACATCGGTACGATCACTTTCCAGTAGATCTGCCACGGGGTTGCACCATCAATCGCTGCTGCTTCATCAAAGTCTTTCGGAATATCACGGAAGAACTGATAGAACAGGAAGATAGAGAAGGCATTCGCCACCATCGGCAGGATCTGTACATGCAGACTGTTCAGCCAGGAGTTTTCCAGAATGATCTGACCGTTTTCCCAACCGATCCATGGCAGATGAGCCACCAGCATCAGCAAAGGAACAGAGATCGCTTCAAAAGGAATGATCAGCAACGCGATGATCGCCGCCAGGACAAAGTTCTGACCGGTCCAGCGCAGACGTGACAGTGAAAATGCCGCCAGACTGTTCACCAGCAAACCGAGCAGAACGGTAGAACCGGTGATCAGCATTGAGTTGATGAACATGGTTTCAATAGCGCTTTTCTCAAACACTGAAACGTAGTTCTTCAGTGAAACATCCCCGACCGGCAGCAAGGCACGGATAGAGAACAGATCCGTGAAAATCTGCTGTTCCGGCTTGAATGACGACATGATCATAAATATCAGCGGGAACAGGAAGATATACGCCAGCAATAACAGCACTGCATACGTCAGCAGGCGTTTGTAGATAAAGCGCGGATCGACCATATTGGATGAGGAAGCCATGCTTATTTCTCCCGCTTGTCGAAGTAGTATTTCTGACCCAGCGCAATCGCCAGAATCACCAGGAAGTACACCACACTGATAGTGGCGCCATAGCCAATATCCTGCTCACGGAAGCCTTTACGGACCGCGTGATACATAACAGTGGTAGTCGAATCGGCAGGGCCGCCGGATGTCATAACATCAACCTGTGTAAACAGACCGAATGCGGCGATCGTCGTCGACATAACGACGAAGATGGTGGTGTTACGCAGGCCAGGTAAGGTAACGTTAAGGAATTTCTGCCAGCTGTTAGCACCATCCAGAGAGGCTGCCTCATAGAGGTCTTCCGGAATATTCTGCAAACCCGCCAGGAAAATCAGCATCTGATAACCGGCACCTTGCCAGGCAGACATAATAACGATGGCTGGCATTGACCAGGCCGGATCACCAAGCCAGTTGATCTTATCTATCAGGCCGAAAGAGACGGAATGCAGGAACTCATTCACCAGGCCAATGTCTTTGTGATAGAGGAATGTCCAGACTATCGACACAACAACCATCGATGTAACAACCGGCGCAAAATAGGCGGTCCGGAAGAAGTTCGTCCCCTTCAGCCCCATATTGACCAGTAATGCCAGCAATAATGCAGCACCGCATTGCAGGGGAATAACGAGGAATGCGAATTTTATCGTATTGATAAACGACTTAATAAATAGCGGATCTTTCGCCAGAACGACGACACGGGAATCACTGAACGTAACAGTAGAAAGTTCACTGTAACCCTTATAGGAAGGGTCCTTACGCAACACGGTGCGCAGGCGTTCGAACTGAGGTTCACCTTTCAGATCTAATACCAGTTTGTTTTTCTCATCCCGTTGCGCATCCTGTTTCAGCCAGCTGACCGCAAGTAAGCGATCATAGTTGCGCAGCCCGACGCCTTCAGTCGGGTTAGGTGATAACAAGCGTTGGTCGGTGAACGACAACACAATTGCCATCACAAACGGAACAAATATAAAGAGGATCAATCCCAGAAATGCCGGACTGCCCATGAGCCAGCCGTAAAACCGCTGACGCCGCATCAGGCTGTCATTCTTTTTGGCCCGCGCAATTGGCGGTGGTTGAATAAATGCTGAATCGGTCATCATTTACGTCCTATGTGAACATCAGGAATGGCCCGCATTGCGCGGGCCGGACTACAGACTTGATAATTACTTTTTGAAACCGTAACCGTTGTTGTCTTCAATGTTACGTTCAATAGCTTCTACAGCCTTATCCAGAGAATCCTGAACATCACCGCCATCCAGAATGTCATTCATCGCTTTCTCGAAGCTGCTGGTGATCACTGGGTAAGCTGGCGTTTCCGGACGCATTTTTGCGTATTTCTCAGAGAACTCGTAGAACAGACGCCATTTGCCGCCAGTCTTGTAGTTTTCCGTCAGCGCTGCAGCAGCGGCTGTATTCGGGATCAGGCTGGTTGCATTCGACATGGCGGCAATTTCTTCCGGTTGCAGCAGGAAGCTCAGCCATTTTGCTGCGCCCGCTTTATCCGGACAGGCCTTGCTGATACCCCAGTGCCATGAACCACCACCGATAACCGGACCGGCGCCGAAATCAGGCACAGGCATGATTGCCAGGTCGTCACCATATGCCGTGGTCATATCACCCACAGCCCATGAGCCGTTGTAGTGGATAGCCACTTTGCCTTGCAGGAAACCTTTATCGTCGGTTGGTTTACGATCGATGTACTTGTTCTTAACCAGTGACTGCATCCAGTTACCGAATGCCACTGCTTTTTCACCGTTCAGCACACCTTCGGATTCAACATAGTTGGCGCGGTTAATTTCGTCGCCACCAAAGCTTTGCAGGAATGGACCAAAGCCGTAGGAGTACCACTCCCCGCTCCAGCTGGTATTGATGTCAAACGGATAACGGAATTCACCTGATTTCTTCAGAGTTTCCAGGATCTGGTTGAACTCTTCCAGGGTGTAAGGCTTATCAATGGTAGCTACACGGATGCCGTGTTTTTCCAGAACGCTTTTACGGCTGAACAAGCTCAGTGATACGTCATACTGGCCTACAGAGAAAACCTGACCTTTGTAAGTGCCTTTACCAACGCTATTCAGTTGTTCCAGCTGAGCCGCAGGCAGCAGACTATTCAGTTCGACCAGGTTACCTGCCCAGGCGAAGTTAGGAACGACCGGCTGATCCATATCCAGCGCACAAGGTAATTTGCCAGCCAGGGCTGCCGCGTTGATGGTTTCGGTGTATGCCCCTTCCGGGATCATTTCCATCACCACTTTGTAATCATTCTGGCTCTTATTGAAACGTTCCACTGCAGCTTTGGAAGCGGCGATCTCTTTTTCGTTCGTATCATGGCGCCATACCTTGATTTCAACCGGCGCTGCCATCGCTTGTGCAGAAGCTGCTGCAATCAATGCGGCAAGAACAGAGAAGCTTACAGTTTTCATGTTCATTTGATCATCCTTTGTTTATTTGCTGCTTACTGGCAGTGGAACACTGCGTAACTAAGGCTTAACAAGCCTGCGCCTCGATGAAACCACATGTAACAAGGCGAAAGTCATATGACTAATTTGTGGCGCTAAATATGCCGCTAAAACGTTTTAGCGTGTGTGATCCGCGTTACATCTTTGTAACGTTAGCGACAATGTAACTGTTACATTAACAGACTATGATCTATGTCACAGATACAACAATCAAAGCCGGGATCTTGCTTTCCTGATCCAGCGGCTTATGTATCGCAGGGTCAGGTTTTCCCTGATCTCATTCTGGTGAAACAAGGCAATGTGAATACTGAAAGAAGTATGGCTGATTTACGCCATACCGCCTGGCCGAGCTAAATTAATATTTCACGCTGGTCAGAGTGAGTTTCCGGTCACAGACACACCCACAGCACTTCATGGACTATTATTAATAGTAGGAAAATCAATAACGCATCGGAGTGCATTACCATGAAGTATCTGGTTATAGATGTAGGCGGCTCAGCCATTAAATATGCGTTAATGGATAAGCAGGCAGTAATACAGGAAAGTGGTCAGGTCACGACCCCTTCAGATAATTTTGATTCTTTCCGTGCGGAGATCGTGGGGTTATATCAGCATTACCGGGATCAAATCGCTGGTATCGCATTCAGCATGCCCGGCGTAATCGACAGCGAACAGGGTCGCAGCATTACCGGCGGCTCACTGGCTTACAATGACAACCGGGATTTTGTGTCCGATATCAAGGCCGTTTGTCCTGTGCCTGTAACAATCGAAAATGATGCAAAATGCGCCGTGCTGGCCGAAGCCTGGAAAGGCAGTCTGGCAGGCTGTAATAATGGCATTGTCGTCGTGCTGGGTACCGGCGTTGGTGGCGGCATCTTCCTGAATGGTCAGCTTTATAAGGGGTCTAATTTTGCCGCCGGTGAACTCAGCTTTTTACTGACTGACAGCTGGCACTGCAAGGGCGATCCTTATCATTACTGGGGCCATGATGGCGGCGTCCGTGGCTTATGCCGTGCTGTTGAACACATCAAGCGCTTACCACCCAAGAGCATTAATGGTAAGCAGGTATTTGAGTGGGCAAACGAAGGCGATTCGGAAGTTTGTGAGGCGCTGGACGCTTACACTTACCGTCTGGCGATGCAGTTCTTCAATCTGCAATCGCTGTTTGATCCGGATGTGATTGCTGTTGGCGGCGGGATCAGTGCTCAGCCACTGTTATTCCAGTATATCGAACAGAATATGACATATCTGGAAGAGCATCTGCCGATGCATCTGACAATCCCGAAAGTCGTTCGCTGCCATTTTATGAATGAAGCCAATCTGGTGGGAGCACTGCAGCATCATCTGCAAATGACAGAAACACCTGTGCCTTAATATATTCACTCCCTCTTCTGCTATATGAGTATGAAGAGGGAGTTGTTCACTTTGTGGTGCTATTCCACCATTTCCCCGACTTCCAGTTGCGCCAGTTCGACCAGTTCATCAGGCAGCTCTTTTTGCACTGATACTCCCAGATCCTTGAACTCGGCAGCCTGCTTGATCAGATTGCCCTTCCCTGAATAAAGCTGAGAAAAGGCTTTTTCATAACTCCCCTTGGCTTTATCAAGCTGTTTACCCACGTCCTGCATACTGAGCAGAAAGTTATTCAGTTTGCTGTAGAAACGCTCGGCGCGGTTAGCCAGTTCAGCGGTATGTTTATTCTGATCTTCAAACCGCCAGAGCTGCCGCACAATGTTCAGACTGGTCAGCAAGGTAGTTGGTGTCGCCACCAGCACATTACGCTCGATAGCCCGCTGATAGAGGGTATGGTCAAACCGCAGCGCCTCAACATAAGCTGATTCAATCGGAATAAACATGATCACCACTTCCGGCGAATTCAGTCCCGGTAATTTGTAGTAATCACGATCCGCCAGTTCATTGATGCGGGCAGCAACCGCCTGGGCATGTTCTGCCAGTGCCTGCTGAGACTCCAGATCATTCTCTGCGTTCACATAACGGGTATACGCAGCCAGCGACGTTTTCGCATCAATGATCAGATGTTTATTCTGAGGCAAATAAACAATCACATCCGGCCGCTGACGCCCCTCAGCCGTAGTGAAACTGACCTCGCGCTTATAGTCTGTACCCAGCCGGAGGCCGGAGTTATCCAGCACGTTTTCCAGCATCAGCTCACCCCAGTTACCCTGCACTTTTTTCTGCCCTTGCAGCGCATTGGTGAGCTTGTCCGCCTGATCCGTAATTTGCCGGTTAAGATTCTGCAGGTTAATTAACTCTGCCCGCAATTCACTCCGTTGTTTCAGTTCTTCAACATGGATACTTTCGACCTTCTGCCGGAAACCCTGCATTTCAGCCTGCACCGGCTTCAGCAAGTGATAGATACTTTCCTGATTCAGTTCTTTAAATGCTTTACCTTTACGTTCAAGGATCTCGTTGGCCAGATTCTCAAATTCTCGCTTCAGTGCTTCACGGCTATCGGAAAGCTGACGTAACTGTTCACTGAAATGGATCTGTTTTTCATCCAGCGATGTACTGAGCGCAGTGTGCTGACGCAGCAGGTCGGTATGTTTAAGCTGGATTTGAGTGAATTCATGTTCCTGCTTATTCCGCAGCTGCTCATGTTCAGTAATACGATCCAGCAGTAAATCCCGTTCTGTTTCCAGCTTCCCCAGCTGAACATGCTGACTGGTGACGATTTGTTGTGATCGGACATACGATAGAAGCCAGCCGATAGCACAAGCCAGCAAAACCGCCAGAACCAGTACCGGCAGCCCGAAAACCATATCAGTCATTGTTATTCCTGTCTTTTTACCTGAATGCAGAATGCATTATGAAAAAAAGAGCGCGATAAATCACGCCCGTATCTCTGTCTGAAGATAAGTGTCCGGCAATTTCCGGTGTCAGAGCGTTTTCCGGAAAAGATGATAGAACTTGCGGTCTTTTTTCAGCATGTGCCCTTTAACCAGATCATCGATGATGAAATCAATTAACTGCCCCGTCGATAATTGATTCGTAACCGTGGCCTGATGGAATGAACCGGCACGCTCAACCAGATCCCGGTGCAGTCTGGCATGTTCTTCCAGATCTTCATATTCATAGGCGGCAAGAATCCGTTCTTCCCCGGCAAAATGCTTCGCCGCATGAGTGAGTAATGCCTGAAATGCCTTATCAAACATTTCCGGATGTTCATCACGCTCCATAGCGGCATTAATCAGAATACCGGCCAGACGGAACAATTCCTTATGCTCCTCATCGATCCTGCGCTCACCGCTTTCATATGATCTTTTCCAGTTAAGACGTAATGAGATATCGTCTTGCAGAACAGAATCGTCAGCACTTTTCTGATAAATCCAGACTCTGTTTCTGCCGGATTCTTTGGCCTGATACATGGCTGTATCACCGTTTTTCATCAGCTGTTTTTCTGTCAATCCATGTTCCGGATAAATGGCTATACCGATACAGGCAGAAATATTCAGCTGTTCGCCATTCGTCATCAGGAATGGCTGATTGATCGCATCGCGTATTTTTTCAGCGACAATATAAGCATCTGACTTTTTGTGTATTTCCGGTAAGAGCACAATAAATTCATCACCACCTATCCGCGCGGCTGTATCGGATTCCCGCAGACAACACTGCATGCGCTGGGCAACGGATTGCAATAACCAGTCGCCGGTTTCATGTCCGTACAGATCATTGACCGGTTTGAACTTATCCAGATCAATAAACATCAGCGCCAGCGATTCCTCTTTTCTTTTGGCCTGTGCTATTGCCTGTTCCAGCCGGTCCAGCAGCAAACGCCGGTTGGGTAATTTGGTCAGCGAATCATAAAAAGCCAGACTACGGATCACCTCTTCCGACTTTTTCCGTTCGGTAATATCACGGCTGATGCCGATAATCGAAGTCAGCTGACCCTGTGCATTGGTATGTAATGTCGTGACTACCTCGGTAGATACGATGTGACCGTCTTTATGTGGCTGATCGATTTCAGTAACTTTCCGTGTGCCGCCCCGCTCTCCGGCATTCCAGCGTGCAATGGTATCGGTTAACGAACCGAATGCCTTTTCTGCTGACTCCGGCGTCATCAACTCCTCTATTGACTGAGCCATGACTTCTTCTACTGTATAGCCGCGCAAGTTATAAACTGACGGACTGACATAGGTGAATTTGCCGGTAGCGATATCCATTGTCCAGATCACATCTGCCGAATTTTCCGTGATAAATCTGAAGTTACGTTCATTTTCTTCCAGCTCGGCCAGTGCCACCAATCGGGCCTGACTCTCCGCTTTCAGCTTTTTGTATAAACGGATAAAAACGACAGCCAGCACAAGGCAAAGCCCGCAGATAAACAGGGCCACGGCAATAACGGTATAAAGATGAGTAATATTTTCTGAAGCTGTAAACGGCACATTTTGCATTAACTGACAAATCCTTCTGTCACATAAGATATATTGCAGCGACGACAGTGCTGCGTAAACCGTTCATATTTCGTGCTGATTAACGCATTTCAAACAGTTCCTGATGAAAGCGCTTTTCAGGAAGCCCCATGGCTATCAGATCTTGCTTCAGAGTTTGCCCGAATCCGGCTGGTCCGCAAAACCAGATGTCTGCATCCTGCCATTCAGGTACCAGCTCTGTGATACGTACCGCATTCAGCCGGCCATCACGCTCATCCCACAGCACGTGCAGGCGGACTTTTGCTGCTTTGGCATCGTTCTCCAGAAGACCAATCGCATGTTGATCATAAACAGCCGTGGTATGAAACAGGTCAATGGTTTTACCATCAGATTTCTTTGCCAGAGCTTTCATGCGGGAGATGAACGGCGTAATGCCAATGCCGCCGCCAATCCAGATCTGGCGCTTCTGCCGGCCCTGAAAATTGAACTGTCCGTAAGGGCCTTCCAGCTTGACCACATCGCCTACCTTAACACGCTCAGGCAAGGTGCGGGTGTAATCGCCCAATGCCTTGATGATGAACGTGATCCGGCCATCATCAGCCCAGGTGGATGAAATGGTGTAGGGATGCGGGCCTTCCTCTTCGTGCAGGGTCAGAAAGGCAAACTGACCTGACTGATGACCAGCCCAGCGACCTTTGCACGCAATATCCACCTCCATGACACTCAGCGATTCATGGTAGCGCACAGCAGCCACTTCACCGACAACCTGCCGGCTTGCTGCTACCCGGCGAAAGAGCACCATCACAGAGGCAATACAGCCAGCCGCCATCAGTACGGCCATAACCGGCCCTAACGGACCACTCCAGTAGTCAAATTTCAGCAAGATCACCGAGTGCCATACCAGCGCCAGATACGTTACAGCGAGCAAACGGTGAGTCTTGAAAAAGTGCCGGTAGGGAAAGCGTTTCACCAATGCCAGCACCATCAGAATGACAGCGGCATAAAAGGCCCATTTACCAATTTCCTCGGCCAGAGACCGCTGGCTCAGAAAAAATTGCTGAACCGCATCGTCGGGCAGCGAAGCACGCGCTCCGCGTACAGGGCGTTCCAGTAATCCCAGACCAACCAGCCATTTTGGCGCTTCAGAGATCAGCCAGTGACTCAGTGCGATGATCAGGCCGGAGATGCCCAGCCATTTGTGCAGGCGATACATCTTGTCGAGACCACCAAGATATGGCTCAAATACCACTGGCCGGACAGCCAGCACCATGGCCACACTCATGACACCAATGCCCAGCACGCCACTGAACTGCATCAGCAAGGCACGCCAGCCGAAAAAGTTGGGTATGGCAGACCATTCCGTCTGATCGGTAAACCACCACAACAGGCAGAAAAAGACGAGAAGCAGCACAAAACTACGCTTGATGTTTCTCAAACTGAAATCTCCGGATTTCGGGAAATAAGAAAAATTAACGATCTACAGGATGCGCAATGATCTTTTTATCTCCGGAACCCTGAATCAGCAAATTACCATCCGACTGAATTTGATAACTTGTCACGTCAGACAAAATGCCGTGGAACCTGCTTTCTAAAATCATTAATTCCGGTGAACACGCCATCTTCGTACTGGCAATTTTCGAGATTGTCAGTTTTTGATCCACCAGCTCATATCCTGCCATGTAGTTATTACAAAACGCCTCACCGGCCAGTCTCCCATCGGAAGAAAACGTCAGTGTAGCAACAGCATCTGAATCAACGTTGGTACCATTCATACTGATAACACGCCATTCACCACTCTGCAGATCGTTTTCCTGAGATTGCGTAGCAGAACAGGCAATAAGCAGAAAACTGCAGAATAAAGCAGCTAAAGGACTCCAGACATATGTTTTCATTTTTATGTATCCCATTATTTAATATTAAGTTAAAGGTAGCGTTAATCGGTGCGGTATGCAGTGATTTTTTTGCGCGCGATCTGATTCTTGCCGATTTAATAACTTTCGTAATTTTTAACTGATTTCTTATTGCGCCTGCCTTTGAAATATTGGCGGCATAATGCTGCTGACGCGACAAATTCTAAAAACCGGAAAATAAAACTATTCAGTGATGCATGGTTTTAATTCCATTCATGACTAGTCGTAAGATCTGTTTCATAGGGAGAGCAATGTGACTAATGTGCTTTGGTACAACCAACTCAACATGCAGGATGTTGGCCGGGTGGGAGGCAAAAATGCGTCTCTGGGCGAAATGATCACGAATCTGGCCTCATCAGGCGTATCAGTACCAAACGGCTTTGCCACTACGGCACAGGCTTTTGATACTTTTCTGGAGCAATCCGGCGTTAACCAGAAAATCTACCAGATACTCGACAAGCTTGATCCCGACAATATCAGTGCATTAACTGAAGCAGGCAGACAGATCCGCCAGTGGATCATTGATACTCCTTTTCAACCGGAGCTGGAGCAGGCTATCCGTGATGCATATACCGAACTGGCGGATGGTCAGACCGATGCTTCATTCGCGGTACGCTCCTCTGCCACAGCAGAGGATATGCCGGACGCATCCTTTGCCGGTCAGCAGGAAACCTTCCTGAATGTGCAGGGTATTGATGCCGTAATGCTCGCTATCAAGCACGTTTATGCTTCTCTGTTTAATGATCGGGCTATCTCTTACCGGGTACATCAGGGATATGACCATCAGGGTGTCGCCATTTCGGCCGGTGTGCAGCGTATGGTGCGTTCCGATTTGGCCGCATCCGGTGTGATGTTCACGCTGGATACCGAATCCGGTTTCGACCAGGTGGTTTTCATTACTTCTGCCTATGGTCTGGGGGAAATGGTTGTTCAGGGGGCCGTTAATCCGGATGAGTTCTATGTGCATAAACCGACGTTGAACAATGGTAAGCCAGCGATTGTGCGCCGCACCATCGGCTCCAAGAAAATCCGGATGGTTTATGCCAACAGTCTGGAACATGGCCGTCAGGTGCAGATTGAAGATGTACCGGCTGAACTCTCCCGCCGCTTCTCGCTGACCGATGACGAAGTGGAACAACTGGCCCGGCAGGCCTTGCTGATTGAGCAGCACTATGGCCGTCCGATGGATATCGAATGGGCTAAAGATGGTCACACCGGCAAACTCTATATTGTGCAGGCACGCCCGGAGACAGTCCGTTCCAATGAACAGGTCATGGAACGTTATCAGCTGATGTCCCGGGGCAAAGTACTGGTGGAAGGTCGTGCTATTGGTCAGCGTATCGGTGCCGGCCCGGTCAAAATCATCCACAGCATCAGTGAAATGGATCAGGTGCAACCCGGTGATGTGCTGGTCACTGATATGACCGATCCGGACTGGGAACCGATCATGAAACGCGCCTCGGCGATTGTCACTAATCGCGGTGGCCGTACCTGTCATGCTGCGATTATTGCCCGGGAACTGGGTATTCCGGCTGTGGTCGGTTGTGGTGATGCAACCAGCATTCTGCAGGAAGGACAAAACGTCACCGTCTCTTGTGCCGAGGGCGATACCGGCTTTGTTTATCACGATTTGCAGGATTTCACCGTGCGTCGTCTGCAGGTTGATCAAATGCCTGACCTGCCGCTGAAAATAATGATGAACGTCGGCAATCCGGATCGCGCCTTTGATTTTGCCCGCTTACCGAATGATGGTGTGGGTCTGGCCCGGCTGGAATTTATCATCAACCGCATGATCGGCGTGCATCCGAAAGCATTGCTGGAATTCGATCAGCTTGACGGCGATCTTCAGCAGGAAATCCGTGACCGGATGGTGGGGTATGATGATCCGGTTGAGTTTTACATCAGCAAATTAGCGGAAGGTATTTCCACGCTGGCGGCCGCGTTCTGGCCTAAACGCGTCATTGTTCGTCTGTCTGACTTCAAGTCGAATGAATACGCGAATCTGGTCGGTGGCGAGCATTATGAACCGCATGAAGAAAACCCGATGCTGGGGTTCCGTGGTGCAGGCCGTTATATCTCCCCTGCGTTCCATGACTGTTTTGCACTGGAATGTGAAGCAGTTAAACGTGTCCGTAATACCATGGGTCTCACCAATATTGAACTGATGGTGCCGTTTGTCCGGACTGTTGCACAAGCGGAAGCGGTTGTTGCTCAGCTGGAACGTGAGGGGCTGAAACGCGGTGAAAATGGTCTCAAGATCATCATGATGTGTGAGATTCCTGCCAATGCCTTGCTGGCCGATCAATTCCTGGCACATTTTGATGGTTTCTCCATCGGCTCTAACGATATGACCCAGCTTACGCTCGGACTGGATCGGGATTCAGGCCTCGTTTCCGAGTTATTCGATGAGCGTAATGATGCGGTAAAAGCCTTGTTATCGATGGCTATTAAAGCCGCTAAAGCGCAAGGCAAATATGTCGGGATCTGTGGTCAGGGCCCTTCCGACCATTCTGATTTCGCAGACTGGCTGCGTAAAGAAGGGATCGACAGCTTATCGCTGAATCCGGATACCGTTGTACAAACCTGGCTGGCGCTGGCTGAGTAATTAAGAATAGTCCGTTTGCCACCGCGCCTGCCTCTACAGTGCGGTGGCTTTTTTCAGTGATTCTGTTTTGCCGCCAAGACAACTCAGAACAATTTCTTCAGCCCTTCAGAGATCGCATCGCCGGCTTTCTGCTCCAGCTTCTGCTGAACTTCCTGCTTTTTCGCTTCCAGTTCAGCACCGGCGTTTTCTTTTATCGCTGCGGTCAGATCAAGTGAGTATTTCGGTGCAGAAGTAGCACCTTTGATACGGATCGGAACCGTGACACCATGCAACTGATCACGCTCCTTACCCATCTGACCTTTACTGCTATCCACCAGCACCGCCTTCAGCAGATAATTGATGTTGTCCGTTTTCAGATTAACATCCCCCTCACCGCTTACCCGCAACAACGGCGATTTCATCGCCAGATCTTTATTCGTTGCCACGCCCTGATTAAACAGAATTGACGCCGTTAACTCGGTGAAATCAGTTTTCTCCACATTACTGGAAGTCACTGACTGTTCACCGCCTTTCAGGCCGGATATAGCCGCTTTGGCCTCACGGATGGTTTTCGCAATATTGATACCCCGCCATGCCCCATCAGTGACCTTGGTGTTTAAGTTACCCGTCAGGCTGTTTTTCAGTGCCGTAGTATCTCCGCCCTGCATGGCTAAACTGCCATTCACGGTTGCTTTACCCTCGATCTTTTCAAAACCGGCAAACTGTTTGAGCAGAGCATAAATATCAACACCGGTGATATCCGGTTTCACCGTGATCCGGGGGCTGGCCGTCGTGGTTGCGGTGCCACTGGCTGTGATAGCACCGCCAAACGCTTTCAGGCTGAGCGCTGGCACCGTGAGCAATCCTTTTTGTACTTTGAACGCTAACCGGACATCCCGTGCATTGACCGCCGCATATTTCAACTGACCAAGGCTCAGCTGGCCGTCCATATTCAGCGCATTCAGACCGGACAGATCCACTTTGGTTGCAGGTGCTTTACTGCCTGTGCCTGTGCCTGCCCCAGCTCCGGCATCAGTCTTATTGCTGCTACCGCCGGCTGATTTTCCGGAAGCCATATACCGATTCAGATCCAAGGACTGCGCTTTCACATCGAAACGAATAAACGGATTTTTGAATCCTTTAATATCAGCGCTGAAATCAAGCGTGTTGTGATCAAGCGACCCTTTCATCGCTGTATTAACCTGCTGCGCCTTCAAGTCCGCATTCAGTTTGCCCGACAGATCCACCGGCACGGCCTTCATCTCACCACTGGTCACATCACCTCTGATCGCCAGCTGTGCCAGATTGAGTGTCTGAGTCGCCAGTTTAAAGTTAACCGGGCTGTTTATTGCCATTTTTACTGCCTGATCCGCCTGATTCGCAGTCATATCCAGCTTCAATGCCCGGGCTTTGATTTGCTGACTATCGCCCGAAACACCGTCCAGTTTGAAATTGGCATCGACCTTGCGATCAGCGCCACTCAGTAAAGCGGAAACCGCCATCGTATCTGCCGTGGCAGTATTACCTTTGATGTATAGCTTAGGCGCCGTCAACGTCAGTTTCAGCGCATCTTTATCTGCTTTGCCATCCAGCACATTATGCAATCCGTCCAGTAGCAACTGACCGGTTTTCTGATCGAAATTCAGACGATCCAGTTTGGTATTGATTTGCAGATCAAGCGCCGGTGACGGGCTTTGTAAGCGGGAGCTGAAATCAATATGCTCTGCCCCCGTAACGGTGATGCCATCACCAAAAAGTGACATATCATTCAGCGTCAGCTGTTGCCCTGACTGCTGGTCCACATACTTGATTCTGCTTTTAGCGATGTTGAATTGTGACAGACGAAAACCGGTCGCCGGAGACGCCCCCGTTGCTGTTTCAGAGTCAGTCACAATTTCAGGAATGGTCTCTTTTATCGCCGATTTTTTCCCGTTCGCCATCAGATCGGCAAAGTTGTACTGCCCGGCCTTATTCTTCAGCAGATTAATGCTCGCCCCCTGCACTTCCACTTCATCAATCACAATTTTTTTCGATAACAATGGCCAGAACTGCATAACCAGACGGGCATCAGTAATATGCGCAAACTGCGTGTCTGAATTTTGTTCTGACAAGCTGACATCGGAAACGGTGATACCCGGTTTTGGAAACAGCGACAAACTGAGCGGTCCGTTGAATTTGAGTGTCCGCTGTTTTTCTGCCTTAACCAGCGACTCTAACCTCGGCTTCAGCGAATTGGCATCAAAGGTAGCTACAACGTAAACGGCTCCTCCGGCAATTAAAGCGACGACGGCACCCACAGAATAGAGCGAATACTTTGTGATTTTATCCATACTTTCAGCTCCCGTTTAACAACGCACTGCATCAGAAAAGCAGATGGCGCTGAATGAGTTATTAACTTACAGTATTGAATTACATACTCTGAATCGCCAGTAAATAACACATACTTTTCCAGTAATTAACGTGCAGGGCAAAGCATAATGATCAGATTCGGCATCATCGGCACCAATACCATTACAGAATCTTTTTTGGCTGCCGCGCAGCAAGTCGCGGATTTTCAGTTAACAGCGGTTTACTCCCGTTCGCTGGATAAAGCCACTTCATTCGCAGAAGAATACGGCGCGGCTTATACCTTTGATGACCTTGAAGCGATGGCGACTTCTGCCCATATTGATGCAGTTTATATCGCCAGCCCGAATGCGCTGCATTGCGAACAAACCTGTCTGTTTCTTGAAAATGGCAAGCATGTGCTATGCGAAAAACCACTCTGTTCGAATCTGCCTGAAGCGCAGAAAATGGTAGAAACTGCCCGTCAGCATGGCGTATTGCTGATGGAAGCCATGAAAACACCGACGTTGCCGAACTATTTATCGCTGAAAAAACACCTGCATAAAATCGGCAAGATCCGCTATGTGCAGAGCCACTACTGCCAGTACTCTTCCCGCTACGACAAGTTTAAAGCCGGCGAAATTCTGAATGCTTTCCGGCCGGAATTGTCTAACGGCGCGCTGATGGATCTGGGCGTTTATGCGTTATATCCGGTGATAGATCTGTTTGGTATGCCGGCAAGTATCAAGGCCAGTGCCGTGATGTTACATACTGGCGTGGATGGAATGGGTTCTGCCCTGCTGACCTATGATGATCTGGTGGCGACGGCCTCTTATTCCAAAATAAGTGATATGCGCACACCATCCGAAATTCAGGGTGAGGAAGGGTCGATTCTGATTGAACATATTTCACAGCAGAATGCCGTGAAAATTATCTACCGGGACGGGCGTGAAGAGGACATTACCGTGCCGCAGTCAGTGCACCCGATGCAGTATGAACTGGCTGAATTCATTGCCACCATTCAGCAGGGAAAAACTGAATCCGGGCTGAACAGCTATACGCTGGCACTGCAGGTGGCGGAAGTCATGCAGACTATCCGCCAGCAAACCGGCCTGATATTTGACGCAGATAAAAAGGCGTAAGCCGCTTCAGGGGGGCGCAGGATTATTGCGCCCATTCCTTGCGGGTTACCGGTGTCAGACTGATATTGGCATCACCGGCACTGATAAATAGCTGACCTTCACTGATAGTAACCTGCCACTGCATATTCCGTTCAGCCAGCGCGACCAGCGGCGCAAGCTCCTCTTCCGGTAAATCAATAATACGCAGATTGTCCTGTTTACTGAGTAGCGCGCCATTCTGCTGCCACCAGAGATCAACGCTGCGGCCGGCATAGGTATAAAGTGTTACCTGTTCTGAGCGGTTACAGGCTTTCTTCAAACGGCGTTCATCAGGCAAACCGACATCAATCCAGTGATCGATCCCACCGTGCAGACTCTTCAGCCATAATTCCGGCTCATCATCCGCGCATAACCCTTTGGTAAACACCAGAGCCTCATCGGCATTCAGCGCCCAGGCCAGCAGACGCACGATCAGACGCTGATCTGTCTCGGAAGGATGACGTGCAAGAGTCAGGGTAGTATCAAGGTAAACACCGCGATCAATATCCGCAATATTCAGCGTTGCCTTGAAAATAGTGGCTTTCAGTGCCATCAGAAACCTTAGTAATGATTAAGAAGTAGCGTAGTTTAAAACACCTGAGCCTGATCCCGGCCATTTTCTTTCGCCCGATACATCGCCATATCCGCATTTTTGGTCAATGTCCGTTCATCCGTGCCATTTTCAGGATAAAGCGCGATACCAATACTGCAGGAAATGTTCATCTGATAATTGACGAGCTTGAAGGGTTGATTCAGCGCCTGACGGATCTTTTCCGCAACGTTGAAAGCACTATCCGCATCCGCAACATCATGCAGCAGGATCACAAACTCATCACCACCGATGCGGCAGACAGTATCTGATTCACGCACACAACTCAGCATCCGGTCGGCGACCTCTTTCAGCAACCGATCACCAACTGCATGCCCGAACGTGTCATTTACCGGTTTGAATTTATCCAGATCAAGAAACATCAATGCCAGATTTTTCTTGTTCCGTTTTGCTGAGCGCATAGCCTGTTTCAGACGGTCGGAAAACAGCACCCGGGTCGGTAATCCGGTCAGCACATCATAATGCGCCAGCCGGCGGTGCTTCTCTTCGCTTTGCCGCAACGCTTCCACCGCGTGATAACGCTCTATCGCAATGGCAGCCAGATTCGCTGATGCTTCTATCAGCTTGATATCTTCCGGCTTGGGCGAATGCCGATCATGATGATAAATGGCAAAAGTACCCAGCACTTTATTCGTAGAACCATAGATGGGCTCTGACCAGCAGGCACCTAAGCCAGCCTGGGCCGTCAGCTCCCGATAAGCCACCCAATACGGATGGGTAGCAATATCCTCTACGATGACGCGCTTTCCGGTAAATGCCGCGGTGCCGCAGGAACCTGCACCGATACCAATCTCGGAGCCGTTTATCGCCTGATTGTAAAAATCCGGCAGGCTGGGCGATACACCGGTAAGCAGATGTTTACCCTCTTTATCGAGCAATAAAACCGAGCACATCATTGCCGGATACTCGGCTTCCACGCTCTTTACTATCGCCAGCAGAATTTTATCCAGAGGAGCGCCTTTGGATAACAACTCTAATACCCGGTTATGTGCGTGTTCATGCTGTTCCCTGCGTTTCCGATCCGTAATATCCAGTTTCACCGCCACATACTGGGTGACTTCGCCGTCATCACTGAATACCGGGGAGATATGCGCCTGTTCCCAATAAACTTCCCCGTTTTTCCGCCGGTTAATAAATTCCCCGGACCAACTTTCACCATGCGTCAGTTTTTGCCACATTTCATCGTAAACATCCGGGCTGGTCAGGCCTGAATGCAGCACATTGGGATTGTGCCCTATCACCTCATGCAGTGAGTATCCGGTGATCTCGGTAAAGCGCGGATTTACATACTGAATGTTTGCATCCAGCCCCGAGATCACAACTGAGGCCGGGCTCTGATTTATTGCGGTATAAAGGGTACGCAGCTGTGCTTCCTGCTGCTTACTTTTCTGCAACCGGCTCGTTAACCGGCGATTCCGGAAGAAAAAATAGATAACGAAGATGATAGCCAGACCATTTAGGGCATCAGCAATCAGAGAAAGATAAGTCCCACTGACAATCGGCATGGCTGAAGATGAATTAGCGGTTAGATTGGCGCTAGCATGCACACCGAGAGAAAACAAAGACGGGAATGTGAAAAACAAGTACAACCAGTAAGCATTTTTCTTCATAAGCACTCTTCCGCCACATATAGCTGGATAGCCGGATCATTATCAGCTTTACACAAAGTCTGCCGGATAAAAAGCAGCCTGATTTTTCTATTCATTTTTTTAATTAGAAATGACATATGTATCACTAAACAATCTGATTAAATACCTATGAACACATGGCAAAAGGGTATCCCGCCAGTAAAATTCACCAGCTTTTGAGCTGAAGTGATATCATTCATTTCTATCTGTTATGTTTTTTGTCAAAGAGACCAGCATTATGATCCAACTTGGCCGCATGAATTCCCTCCCAGTAATTAAAATCGATGAAAAAGGTGCCTGGTTGGATGCAGACGACTTAGGACAAGCTTTTGTTCCGCAAAGTCAGCTACCGGAACACATCAAAGAAGGCGACGTTCTGCCGGTGTTCCCTTATCTGGATGGCGACGGAGAACTGGTAGTCAGCACCGACAAGCCGCTGGCGCAGGTAGGCGAATTCGCCGGAATGAAGGTTGTTTCCGCCAGCCGCATCGGTGCTTTCCTTGACTGGGGCATGAAGAAAGATCTGTTTGTTCCAGCCAATGAACAGGCCAAACCAATGCAACTGGGCCACACCTATGTGGTTTATGTCTATCTGGATCGTGAAAGCCGCCCTACTGCAACCAGCCGGTTGGATCATTACCTGAGCATTGAAATGCCGCGTTATGAGCAATGGGAAGAAGTTGATTTGCTGATCTGCGAGCAGACCGATCTCGGCTATAAAGTGATCGTGAACAAGAAATTCTGGGGCCTGATTTTCTACAACGAAATTTTCACCAACATCAAAATCGGTCAGCGCACTAAGGGCTACATCAAAAAAATCCATGACGATGGCAAGCTGGATGTAACACTGAACAAACCGGGCTTGGCACGTAAGGATGAAGCAGGTGAAAAAATCCTGGTTCGCCTGCAGAAACAAGGCGGCTTCCTGCCTGTCGGCGATAAAAGCTCACCGGAGCTGATTTATTCACAATTCAGTATGAGTAAAGGCACGTTCAAGAAAGCGATCGGCGGCCTGTTTAAGCAAGGCCTGATCACCATTGAAGATGACGGCATCCGACTGAATTAATCCCGCGCTTTATATACCCCATATGAACATACATCGTATGGGGTATCTCGTTTATCCCCTCCCCTTGATCCAGATCATCCCCACCCTTCAGGTTTCAATTGCCAACAGCGCCAAACTTGTCTTAGGCTGTTATCTATGACAGGAATAGTCCGACAACAACCGCAGGAAGCCCGGGTTCTGATACCGACAGTCAGGGGCGGTAGCGTGCATTTCTGAAATATGGGATTTTTCCGCAATTGCTGCACTATTTTGATATGGCGGTGAATGGTGAATATTTCCGCATTTTATGGTGAATATGGGGTTGTTGTGGGAATTAGTCCGGGTAATAAATTGTTATAAATTCTTGGAGGTTTTAGTCTTATGAAAAATATAATTAATAGTTCAGGTGTTATTTCTGGTACATTTGATGGTGAATATGTTTACGATGTTAATGGAAAAATGAAGTATCGCGTAGACAATGATGAAGTTTATACTCTTGATATTCCATGTCGTTTGATCGGGCATTTCCAGAGCAATAAATTCATTGAATTGAACGGTAAAATTGCCTTCACAGCAATTTGACAAATTAAGGCGAAAATGTGACAACAACTTTATTACAGCATCGAATGATGCTTGCTGCTAATCCGAAAGCATACACCATAGATATAGAGCGATGTTATGAAACTGTAGTTAAGCATTTAAAAGATGCTGGTTATAAAAAGCTCACATACAAAAGAGAGCCTGAGTTAATAAAATCTTTTGTGCACTTTATTTTTGCAGCCCAGAATAATAAACCTTTTTTCCATATTGAATCTGAGTCAAATCTACCATTTTGCTGGAATTCGCCCGCCAAAGGCGGATGGGATATTGATTACATTAAATATGAATGGGGGCATCTATATTCAAGAAATCAAAATGGTGATGCCGCACACTCAATTGAAAACTTATGCTTACAGTCTGCTCGTTGCAATCAACATATTCAAAGCTCAATGAACGTAACAGAGCTAAGATCATATGGTGGAAAATTGGAAACCATAATAAACATTAATTTATCAAGCAGAGAAAAGTTGTTTTCTTCTGATGAATGGAAAACATTACTTATTAATTTCGAGAAATGGAAATAATTTATAACAAAAACTTAATGTGGGACGGTTTTCAACCGCCCCATAAGTTGAAGTTAAATTTTAAGGAGGCTTAGATGCTCGAAACAAGAAAAGTATTTATTGACACACAGTACTTTGTAAAGTCAGGTCTTCATTTTGATAATCCAGCATTTAAGATTTTCCAAACGCATTGTGAAAGTTCAGAACTAGAACACATAACGACAAATATAGTTAAGAGAGAAACAAAACAAAAAATCAGAGATTCGGTAAACGAGGCATTAAATGCAATTCAAACCTTTAGAAGGAAAGCAAAACTACTTGCAGCTATCGATGACGAGCAAATTAGAGGTCTATTTTCAGTAATATCTGAAGAATTAGCCTATGAAAAAGCCTTAATCGTTTTTGATGATTTTTTTGATAAATGTCATACCAAAACTACAGATATTAACTCTATAAACGTAGAAGAATTAATGTCTTTATACTTTGATAAAAAACCACCGTTTGGTGACGGCAAGAAGAAAGCAGAATTCCCTGATGCGGTATCATTACTATCTTTGAAATCAAGCTTATCTGAGACAGATAAAATTTATGTAGTTTCAGATGATAACGATTTGATATCATTTTGTTCGACTAACGAGCAATTCATATCAGTTGAATCCCTTGATAGGCTCTTGGATATATATTCAAGCCACACAAATGCACGTTACGAGCTAGTAAAAAGATTTTGCTTAGACAACACTGAACAGATTACCTCAAAAATAACTGATTATTTAGAAGGTTGTGATGTTTACAATAATTCTTCTTGGGAAGATTCAGAAGTTGATGAAGGTATAAGTGTTGTTAATGTAGAAAATCATGAACCTTCAGTAATTTATATTAGTGACGAAGAAAGCCAAATTACATTTGATACTACTGTTGAGTTTGAAGTTTCTGTCACTGGGCCTGACTTTAATAATGGTACATATGATAGAGAAGATGGTCGTATCTATACTTTTTCTGATACAACGCGTACAGAATGCATTTCTCAGACATTTAATGTTGAACTATATCTAAGCTATGATTTTCAAAATGGCATTCTAGAAGATGCGGAAATCACAGATATAGAGATCAAAGGTACCTCTGGCGGCATTGAAGTTTCCGTTGAAGAAAATTCTGTCGATTGGTAGCTAAAATTTAACAAAAACTTAAATTTGGACATGGACTTCACCCACTTTTTCGGACACGCATTGATAACTAAAACTGAGGTCATCAATGCCTGCTTATACCAACTCTAAAATGGTTTTTCTGATAAAAAACTTATCACTATTCTAAAACAAGTCACTATACAAAAATGAGCGATGATCTTCCGATCAATAAATCAACCCGACAAAACCGGACAGACCATATGAATCGCCTTAAAAAAGAAGAAAAATTAAAGCAAAATGCAAAGCATCCTAGTCTTACCGATATAGAAATAGAAAAGTTTAAAGGTGAAGAAGCTAAACAGGGAAAAACACAAGAACTAGCAAGGAAGATCCATCTTGAAAAGTTCCCGGAAGAATATGACTATTTTTATGACAGTTCTGTAGATGCAATGGATCGAAAAAAGGGTATAAACCCAATGTCTGAAGCATATATAAATGAAGTAAACATACGCAGAATAAATCTAGGAGTATCACCATTATCAGAATCCGGCTTGCCAGTTTCTGATGAGGCAATGAAGCTTTGCTTAAATGAAGCCCAAAAAATCATATCAAAAGACCACAACTAAAACATATCAAACTGATATATTATAAATATATTAAACACAACAAATAAGGCGACCTAATGGAATACTATCATGGTGTACCGGAACTACTTACTGCCTATGATACACAAGGAGAATACACGGCAATTTTAAAAAATGGCACTACCAAAATATGGACCAGCAAAGCTTCAGCAAAATTCATCCACGATCTTATTAACCCAGATTCAGGACTTTTTTATGAAGTTATAACCTGCGATGAAATGGAATTCCCGATAAAAGAAATAACAATCAATAATCAAAAAAAAGAAATCATACTAAAAGTAGGCTTTGTAACCCCATCAAACACAAATAAATAAACAAAAAAAATAAAAACTTCGTGCACGTGATTTATTGGGTTGACATTACACCCGTTAATTATAATAGATAAATTCTCAGGATAATCATGACGTCTGATTTTAAAGAGTGGAACAACTCAACGCCACACACAAGCCGTAAGGCTACAGCGACTGAAAAACGTCAAGTCACAAATGTTAATGCTATTAGGGTAAAAGGCGCAACATACCGAGGATGTCAACCTATAGATGGTATATTTGAATTGGCAGACACTCAAATGCAGTCTATATCTGGTGATATTAGATTTGAGGTTGTATGTGGTTGGTTTGGTGTAAAACCATATAACACATACCCGCAAATAAAAATAGCCGATGACTACAAAATAATAAAAAACTATACTGGTGAAGTAATTAACAATATATCTATACCTACCACAAGCAACTCTCCGACGTCTGATTTTATTAATATTGACAAGCAGGCTATCGAACGCTACTTCTCCGTAGATGAGACTATTGCATCTGGAGGCGGACGAAGTTATTTTCGCATAACAGAAATTCTTGATGATAGAGTTCGCATACAACCCACAGCATCCAAAACAGCATCACGATTACGCTATGATAAAATTTCAGCCATAGTAAATCATTTTAATGAAATTGATCCTAATAGAATTGAAATAACTGTTGGCAAGATTCTCGAAAAATGTGCGCTAACTGACACACAAAATGAATCATATTTATATGGTTTCGCTCGCGATTACCTAAACAGACAAAGCCCTACCGACTATTCATTGGTAAATCGTGAATTTGAGAAAAGCTGCGAACAAGCAAAAGAAATACCGAGAGCGGAAAGACAAAAACGATTAAAATTAGCAGATAAAAAACCTAAAAAACATCTTGTAACTTCTGTTATTTATCAAAGAAACCCATTAGTATTTGCAGAAAGACTTGATATTGCCAATGGTGTTTGCGAACGATGTAATAAGCCTGCGCCATTTAATAAAGTAAAAGATGGCTCACCCTATTTGGAAGTACACCATATCGTTCAATTGGCTCATGGTGGGGATGATACGGTAGAAAACACAATAGCATTGTGTCCAAATTGTCACAGAGAAAAGCACTTTGGGCAAAAAGACCTGACATATTAACCGATGTCCTGAACTTCATTCACTGGGCGGCACTATGTGCCGTTCAATAATGATTGTAAGTCTAATTGGATACATTCGTATGCAATCATTCAGCTAATAGTCAGGCATCACAGTTTTAACCCGACATTTGGAGCCCTTCATGAACCCACACATTACAGTTCTGACACTGGGTGTCGCCGATCTGGAACGTTCAGTTGCGTTTTATCGTGATGGTCTGGGGTTCAAGACTCAGGGTATCATAGGAGCTGAATTTGAAAATGGTGCCGTGGCTTTCTTCAATCTTCAGTCAGGGTTAAAATTGGCCCTCTGGCCACGCCGGAGTATCGCCACAGATACCGGGCTTGCAGAACAAAGCCCCTCGCCGACTGAATTCACGCTAGGTCACAATGTAGATTCCCCCGCTGAAGTCGATGCAGTCATGTCGCAGGCAGCCAAAGCAGGAGCCGTTATTGTCAAAGCGGCTCAGCCTACGTTCTATGGCGGATATGCCGGTTACTTTCAGGATCTGGATGGTCAGGGATGAATATCAGAAGGAAGATATGCTTTATTTAATTTCCAAGTATCTGATCACTGCCGGCATGGTGGTATTGATCTCTGAGTTAGCCAGGAAAAGTGATCGTATTGGCGCGTTAGTCGGTTCGCTGCCGTTAGTCACGATCCTGACTTTGATCTGGCTGTTTGTTGAAGGTCAGTCAGAGACAAAGATAAGTAACCATGCCTATTACACCTTCTGGTATGTCATACCTACACTGCCAATGTTCATCCTGTTTCCTTACTTCATGTCACGGTTTGGTTTTGTCATGACATTAGTAATAAGCATTCTGTTAACCATCGTGGTGTTTGTTCTTTTTGCTGCGATTGTTAAACACTTTGGCATCAATCTGATGTGAGAAAATAGTCGTGCACGGCCAGGTGTCTGGCCATTATTGGCATGCTAAATTACACTCCTGACCATCCACTGATTGAGCCAGTGGTTATTGTACTGAACGTTGATAAAAGTGCCTTTTCAGCAGGCACCATTAGTATTGATTCGAAAAAATGCAGATCAGATATTCTAATACCTCCAGTCAGGAAAAGCAGAACAAGTATGAGCCTCATTGGCTGAAGCACCAGCCAACACAGCGCCATATCAACGCCAGCACCTTTGTGCTCCCATACGGCAAATGGCCGACAGTTCTTGATTGTCTGTGCGATAGCTTCCCCACCATCACACGCGAATGCTGGTTAAATCGTTTTGAGCGAGAGCTCATTCTCGATAGTAATCACTCCCCCATTGCACACGATTTGCCACATCAGACCGGCCTGCGTATTTATTACTTCCGCGAAATCGCCAACGAGAAACCCATTCCGGTTCAGGAATCCATTCTTTACATGGATGAGCATCTGCTGATAGCAGACAAGCCGCATTTTTTGCCCGTCACCCCTGCCGGCGACTATGTTTCACAAACATTACTCGCACGATTGATCGCACGTCTCAATAATTATGAGCTTCAGCCGCTGCATCGCATCGATCGTCACACCGCCGGTCTGGTGATATTTTCGGTGCAGAAAAAATCGCGGGCAGCATATCAGGCACTCTTCCGGGATCGAAAAATAGAGAAGCGCTACGAAGCAATCGCACCGGCATTACCGCAGCTTGAATTTCCGCACATCCGTGCAACACGCATTGAGCGTGGTGAACAATTTTTTCTTTCTCAGGAAACGGCCGGCGCGGCGAATTCGCAAACAATCATTAATGTCATTGAGCGACGTGCCGATTTATGGAAATACGCCTTAAACCCTGTTTCCGGCAAAAAGCATCAGTTACGGCTGCACATGTCAGCGCTTGGCGCACCGATTTACAATGATGCGTTTTATCCCTCGGTAGATGATGACGTGGCGGATGACTATCAGAAACCACTGCAATTGCTCGCGAGCGAATTAACGTTTGTTGATCCAATCAGCGGCGTTGAACGGCATTTCAAAAGCGAACAGACATTACTCTGGTGAGAAAAGATAGCATCTCTGTACAATTATTAATCACGCAAATGATAATAAGAATTATAATTAAATAGCCCTGTTCTTCACTAAAGAAGAAATTAACATGCGTATAGCTAAAGATGATGTAGACGTCAAAATGGCGATTCCTGGTGCCGTGCTTCGTCAGCAAGAGAATTTCGGCGACGCAGCCGGATTAGGTAAAATCGGTGCCGAGTATTTCAGTCTTTCAGCTGGCGTCGATACCACTCAGCTGTTTCTGGGGCTGGAAGGCAACATGTGTCAGTGCCCTCACTGGGGCTTCGTCCTGAGCGGTCAAATCACTACGACCAACGCAGATGGTATAGAAGAAACAGTCAACGCGAATGATCTGTTTTACTGGCCACCCGGACACAACGTAAAGGTTACTGCAGATGCGGAGATCATCATGTTCAGTCCTCAGCACGAGCACACTCACGTCATCAACCACATGCTTGAGAAAGTTAAAGGTTGAACCTGGTGTAATAATTGGGTCCTGCGCTTTCCTGAAAAGCGCAGCCCAAGTTAAGTGTTATTCGCTACAATCAATCCGTTAACTATTAATTATGTTCTGACTCACGGAGAGGCGGCTGATTTGAAAATACGCATGATGAACGGATCTGATTTAAATGAAGCATCTTTAGTCCATAAAGCAGCATTCCCCCGACAGAGTTTTTCTTACGAATGGCTGGAATGTAACTTAAAGGCTTATCCGCGTTTTCTGAGTTTTGTCGCTGAAGTTGATAATCAGATTGTGGGTTATATCGTCTGGGCTCAAAAAAGTGGTTTCCGTGCCGAAGCAGTTCTGGAGTTAGAACAACTGGCAGTGTCGCCTCAGTTTCAGGGTCAGGGTATTGGCCGGAATCTGATAGAAAAGTCATTGCCATTGGTGAAAGAGGAACTGGCTAAAAAGAATTCAACGTTAAAACATATTATGGTTACAACCCGGGCAGATAATCATGCTCAGGCATTATATAAAAGCACGCTGGGGGCGGAAGTTGAAGCAACAATATCAAACCTCTATTCCGCCGATGAAGTGCTGATGATTGCCCGGAATGTTTGAGTTAAATAGCCGCTCTGCTCTTTTTCCTGTATCTTTTTGCCATAAGTAACCGTCATTTCAGAGGTATAACGGTATGACATTAGATGTCTGGCTTGCCTTCTTTGCAGCCTGTTGGGTTATCAGTCTTTCTCCGGGGGCCGGTGCGATTGCTTCTATGTCGAGTGGCCTGCAATTCGGTTTTTTACGCGGCTACTGGAATGTCATTGGGCTTCAGATCGCATTGGCTATCCAGATCCTCATTGTCGCTGCAGGTGTCGGCGCTATTCTTACGGCGTCAGAGCTGGCCTTTAACTTAATTAAATGGTTTGGTGTCGCGTATCTGGTCTATCTGGCCGTCAGACAATGGCAGCAAAAACCTTCTGAAATAGAAACTGAGCAGCAAGCCGTCAAAACCGTAAATCCCCTGACCATTATCGCCAAAGGTTTTCTGGTTAATATCAGCAATCCGAAAGCCATTGTCTTTATTCTGGCTGTCTTGCCGCAGTTTATTGATCCGGCAAAATCGCTGGTACCGCAATATTCCCTCATGATGCTAACCATGATTGCCGTCGATATGATTGTGATGGCTGGCTACACCTGCCTGGCAGCAAAAGTCCTGTTGTTTCTGAAAACGCCGCGTCAGCAACGCATCCTTAATCGTAGTTTTGCAAGTATGTTTGTTGGCGCAGCCTCGCTGCTTTCTTTAGTGCACCGTTCAAGCTGATGTACATCTTCGGTTAACTTGGCGCAGGAATATCTATGTTCGGAATTCATGATCTGACGCTTTTCATTATCTCCGGCTTCTTGCTGAACATCATGCCGGGCCCGGACACTTTGCTGATCATGTCCAGGAGTGCATCTCAAGGCTGGCGGGCTGGCAGTGTTGCCTCTCTGGGCATTGGCTCCGGTGTATTTGTGCATGTATTAGCGGCAGCGCTGGGTGTCTCAGCCATCCTCGCCAGCTCTGCTACGGCGTTTACCGCCGTGAAATATGCAGGCGCGGCTTATCTTGTCTATATTGGTATTATGGCTCTGCGACAAAAAGCCAAAAACAAGATCAACACTGATGATACAGAGTCAGCGAACCCGGTAAGTTCATCACCACTGTCAATGCGATCCATTTACTGGCAAGGCTTTCTGAGCAATGCATTAAACCCGAAAGTGGCTTTGTTCTTTCTGGCTTTTGTACCTCAATTCATCAGCCATAACTCACCCGACAAGGCATTAGCTTTTATTGTTCTGGGCGTTATTTTTAACTTTAACAGTATGCTCTGGTGTCACTTTCTTGCTGTTTTCACATCATTAGCCAGCAAACGCCTGAAGGTCAGTAAATCACTCAGTTTCTGGTTAAATAAAACGATCGGGGTCATGTTCATTTCTTTAGGTTTCAGACTGGCATTAACAGCAAAAAGTTAACAAAGCATGCAATGTTGTTCGCGAGGCCGTTATATGCGAACCGGAAACTTGTTTGTTGATGCACTCCCTCCTCAGGAAGGCGAACGCACTGAGACACTACTGACGCAAAAAAATCTGGTTATTGAACGGACAATAAGTTCGGCAGACATTGCTCCGCACGAGTATGTGCAATCTCAGGATGAATGGGTCGTACTTCTTCGGGGAAATGCCATTCTGAATGTCGCTGGCGAGATTGTTGAACTCAATGCCGGTGATTATCTTTTTTTACCTGCCGGCCTGCCCCATCGCATTCAGCATGTTTCTGAAGGCGCCTTGTGGCTGGCGGTTAACTTATATAAAAAATAACCAGATAAAAAAACATCTGGGAATATGGTCTTTAAATCGTTAACTTCGTACAGAAGCGGATGCAGGACTGCAGCGGTGAAGCAATAAAGTATTGTGACTATTCAGTCTGTGACTGATAATTCACTCAGACTAAATATAATCAGGAAATTCATGGAAAGAGTTGTCGTACTCGTTGATGTACAAAATATCTACTACACAACCAAACAAGCGTACAACTGCAATTTTGACTACAACGCATTCTGGAAAAAAGTTACGGCAAACAGGCAGGTTGTAAAGGCAATTGCATATGCGATTGATCGTGGCGATGAAAAGCAGCGACAATTTCAGAATATCCTCCGGGCTATAGGCTTCGAAGTAAAACTAAAACCATTGATCCAGAGAGTTGATGGTACCGCGAAAGGCAATTGGGATATTGGAATTACTCTTGATGCAATGGAGTATGCAAAAGAATCGGATATTGTTGTTTTAGCATCCGGTGATGGTGATTTTGATTTGTTAATAAACAAAATTCATAAGAACTACGATGCATGTGTTGAGGTATATGGTGTTCCTAAATATACCTCTGTCGCGCTTGTGAATTCAGCATCAAAATTCATTGCGATTGACAGTGCCTTGTTATTAAAAAAAGACCTCAGATAACCGTGTTTATCACTGATAGAATAATTTTTTTGAATCAAAGGGTAACTTTGTTGTGTTGGAAATATCTCTTAATGTCGCCATTCCTGATGCTGAAATTGAGCTAACTGCCATCAGGGCTCAGGGAGCCGGTGGACAGAACGTAAATAAAGTCTCCTCTGCCATTCATTTACGATTTGATATCAAAGCATCATCGTTACCCGATTTCTATAAGGAACGCCTGTTAGCCCTGAGTGATCAGCGGATCACCAGTGAAGGTGTCATCATCATCAAAGCCCAGCAGTATCGGCTTCAGGAACAAAATCGCGCTGATGCACTGCTGCGGTTGCAGGAATTAATCAAAAGTGTGGCTAAAGTTCAGAAAGCGCGCCGACCAACCAAAGCGACAAAAAGCTCTCAGCGAAAACGCATGGATAGCAAAACACTGCGGGGAAAAACAAAAGCATTACGTGGCAAAGTGATCTAACACATTAGCTTTAATTTTCATTTGTGTCATTTTCACTGTTTTCAGCTTTTGCCACCTGATTTTCCTGATCAAGCGCCGCAAGCTCAGCCCGCAGTCTTTTTAGCTCCTCCCGGTAAATTTCTGCATCACCATAATCAACAAATCCATCATAATAAGGATGTGCATGCAAAACCCGGCGTGCATGTTTTATCGGGCACCAATATTGCTCGGTTCGTCCGACTATTTCCCTGATATAAGAAATTAATCCGTTGCCATAAGAACAATAGCCACAGTTAATTTTTTCAATAATATTCAGATAACCGAGATACGCCCGATCATATACAAAATAATCTTTGCGACGAACACGCGGAATGCCATACAGCGGGAAGCAGGTATATTGATAGACAGTAACAAACAGATCTATCAGGAGCATAGGGAAAAGCACAGAATAGATAATAGGTGCTGTAACAACGTGGCGTAATTTTGCCCGTCGCAAATATTTGAACAGCCCCATTTTAAAACGGCGCTGTTGTTCCAGTACTTCCCGCTCAAACCGGACTCGTTTTTTCTCAAAATCAATGTGGAGTTCAGCGCGCCGGCGCTCCATCTCCAGCTCGATTTCGTCTTCGATCTGACGAATACGGTCCAGTAACTCTTTTATTTTCTGGTTCATAGCATCCCCTTTTGTCTGGTTATGGCCTCATGAGCCAAGAAGACTGAATCAGTTCAGGGATGTGTCACCTCCGGGACTGTTACTGTACTAAGTCTTAATACTTCCTGATCTTATTGTTATCAGAATACAGACTTTGTTATTTTCCGATGTGAGCGCTATCAGGTTATTCATACCAATCAGCTTTTCTCCACCCTAGCCTCTTGCACCAAACCGGTATTTATCCGTGATCTCTTCTTTGGCAACGGTTAGTGTCTTGTTCATTGACCGGAGAATGTATGCATGTTTCTCATTAAAATAAGTCAACAGCTCCTGCATTTGGGATTTATCGCCCGGATCTACCGATACTGCAAGTTCCTCTGCAATACATGTGAGCATCGCGTGCTCTGTCCACGGATTCTCCACCTGTGTCACGATTGCATTCTCTTTTATTATTCGGGTAATAGTTTCACTTTTGCTCAAAAGAGATAACAGTTGTTCGGTAGAATAATTACCGGAATATGCGGGTGTCATGTCTGCCGTTAATGGCTTTAATGTCAGATATGACAAAAAATGAGCAGACAGCTGATATTCTTCGGCATATTCCAGAAAAAAACGAATTTGGGTTTCTTTGTCCCATGAGCGAACAGCGATCAGCTCATCATATTGCTGTTTTGCACCAGTCACGCGCATCTCCCCCTGATTCTGCACATTAATAATACCTGTTTCAGTTTCTATGCATCTGAAACAGGATAAATGCAAGTCTGGTGCCGCTATGCACAATATCAGGGAAAGGAATTATTGCATCAGAATGAGCCATTTCAGCGATGGAAATAGCCCGGAGAGTTCAATCAATTGAAAGTGGCATAACGTTTGAAAATTTGTTCAAAGAATTCATCACCACTGTCATCTTTCGCCGCTTCGGAAGCCTGATGTTCTTTCTGTGGCTGAATAAATGATGCATGACGCAGGTTAAAATAGGCCAATAGTTCCTGTACCAGGCGTTTATCTTCCGGATCAACTGCGATAGCAATGCTATCCGCTATGCATTTAGTCATATCCTTCATCGTCCACGGGTTTTCATCCTTTACCGCGAGTGAATTTTCTTTAATCACGTCTGTGATACGCACATTTTTTACAACCAACTCAATAAGCCGTTCTGCCGAATATTCTTTTGATGAAACCAGAGTACGAGCCTGAGCAACCGGCTTTAGTCCCAGATAAGCTAAAAAATGATCTTCTAACTTAAACTCTGCCGCATATTCGAGGAAATGCTGGATCTGAGTATCCTTATCCCATCCCCGATCAATCAGTAACTCTTCATAACGTTGCTTTATACTACTCACGCGCCTCTCCCGAAATATCAGGCATCAGTTAGTTATATGGTATCAATATTCAAAATCAGGCTGATATCATATAACTAATGACCCGATTGCATCTATTAACCAGGTCATGTTTTGAAAAAGAAACCATGATGTCTGCCCGACCGTATAAATACCGCCCACACCATCTTTGGCTATTGATGTTTATTATTTCCTGACAGGGATAAAATTTCAGCATCGGAAGTCACCACGCGCGTCACCAAAAGCTGGTCTATTTTGTAGCTATCGATATCGACCACTTCAAATTTATACCCGGCATAAGTAACGGAATCGGTACGTTTGGGGATTTTACGCAGCATAAACATCATAAAACCAGCGATGGTTTCATAGTTCTCATATTCAGGAAATTCTTCAATATTCAGCACCCGCATTACATCATCAATCGGTGCGATACCGTCTATCAGCCAGGAGTGATCATCACGCTGGATGATCTGTTCTTCCTGATGCTGATTCACCAGATCTCCCATCAGTGTATTCATAATGTCATTCAGTGTGATAATCCCTACCACCAGCGCATATTCATTCAGAATTACCGCGAAATCTTCTCTGGAGCCTTTAAAGCTCTGCAGCGCCTCAGTCAGCGTTAACGTATCCGGAATGAACAATGGTGCCTGAATGAACTTGCCATCGGTCAGTAATATTGGTTTCTCATTAAGTACATGTAAAAGTATATCTTTGGAGTCGACATAACCTGCGACCGTATCAATATTACCGTCACACACCAGAAATTTGGAATGAGGTTGTTCTGCGATGATTTTCTTAATGTTTTCTTCTGTTTCGCGCCGGTCAAAATAGACGATGCTGTCACGCGAAGTCATGATCGACGGGACAGTTTTAGAATCCAGCTCAAATACATTTTCGATCAAATGATGTTCCTGCTCCCGCAGCACCCCCGCTTGTGCACCAGCCGACATCATGGCGTAAATATCATCCGGCGTGATAACTTCTTTATAAGTGGTCGGCAGCTTGAACAGACGAAATAACGTATTTGCCAATCCGTTAAAAATCCAGACTAACGGCTTAAATATCGCCACACAGAACAGCATAGGCGCAACAATATGTGTCGCGATCCGTTCCGGCGCCATCATCGCCATCCGTTTCGGGATCAAATCAGCAAACAGAATAAATAACGAAGTAACCAGCATAAATGAGATGGCAAAACTAATGCTGTCTAACAGAGGCGGTTCGATCCAGAGTCTCAGAATATCTGACACGTAAGGTGTTAATGCCGATTCACCGATAATACCACCGAGAATGGCCACTGCGTTCAGCCCGATCTGCACTACCGTAAAGTAATGACCCGGCTGTTCCTGCAACTGGATTACTTTATTGGCTTGCTCACTGCCAGCGTCAGCCAGTTGCTGTAATTTTAGTTTGCGGGAAGCCGCGAGCGAAATCTCAGAAACCGAGAAAAAAGCACTGGTAACAATCAATGCTGTAATTGCGAAAAAACTGTTTGTCATGATGAGATGCTCTAGATAAATGAAAATGTCAGATATGCATGACATCTGAGCCACAGTATGACACTAAATCACTGTCTTGTGACAGATTTGCCAGCCAGTGCCAAGCGTTTCTGTCAAATTACAAGTGTAGCCTCTGCAGCTCCTCCACCAGCAACAACCTCCGGGTGAAGAAGCTGCAGACACTGGCATCAGATAGCAAATTGCTGTTTCAGATAGCCGATAATATCCAGTGACTCATACAGCCAGTGGCTTTGACCTTGTTCATCAATGATCCGCAGGCAAGGAACCTGGCGTTTTCCACCACCAGTCATCAATGCTTCCAGATGAGCACCTTCCGCAATATTTCGGTTTTCAAGCGCAATATCAGCCTGTTCGCAAAAGTCCGCTACCCGAACACAATACGGGCAGGATGGCCGCATATAAAGAGACAGATGATTAAGATCAGAAACAGCCGGTAATGACATAAGAAATTCCTCAGTAAGAAAACCAATATTTTACATATATTATTGCGGTTCCCGGATATATACCATTATTGGCACCACAAATGAGCAATTAGCGTATATATCTATTTCAGAAGCGGAACAGACGTCATGCCTTTTCTGCATTCCTTATCCTAAGATGATCTCATCTGCTTCGTTAAGAGAATGCCATGGCCTCACGAAAAAGTAATAACAATACAATATGGGAAAGCAATCATATTGCACAGCTAATTAAAGAACTCTCGGTCATACGGGAAAATATGATTGAGGCCCCTCTGGTCGCACAGAAATATCTTGATAAAGTTCATCCCGATTTTTATGAAAGTGCAATTAATTTGCTGCACTATCTGGCACTGCGCCGGCATGATCTGCGCTCGTTACAATGCCAGTTGTCCGAGCTTGGTCTTTCTTCCCTTGGCCGGGCTGAAGCCCACGTATTAGCCTCTCTCGACAAAGTGCTGTATATCCTGCACAGCCTGACCGATAACATCCAGGCAGCAGCAGAGAAACATCCCGCGATTAATTTCGCCAGAGGACAACAACTACTTAAAGAACATACGGATACATTGCTTGGCCAAAACAGCTCCGGCCGGGATGTCCGCATCATGGTGACCATGCCAAGCGAAGCCGCCGATGACTACACACTGGTGCATAATCTGCTGAAACAAGGCATGAATTGTATGCGCATTAACTGTGCACATGATGATTCCAATGTCTGGTCCAAAATGATCCAGAACCTGAAAATGGCTGAACAGTCACTGGATACCTCCTGCCGTATCGTGATGGATCTGGCTGGTCCCAAGTTACGTACCGGGCCGATGGAACCGGGAGCCGCTGTCATTCATATCCGCCCGCAACGCGATGCTTATGGCCGGGTGGTTGCACCAGCCAGGATATGGCTGACCACTGACCCGGCAATTGCGCCCCCGCCTTCGCAGACAGATGCAGTGTTGCCTGTAGCAGGCAAATGGCTGCAGCGATTACGCAAAAGCGACATAGTGTCATTTAAGGATACGCGCGGATCCAGACGTTGTTTTAAAATTATGGATGTCACGCCGACCGGCTGCTGGGCAGAGATAATGCAGTCTGCTTATATTATCTCCGGAACAGTACTGCATCATGAAAGAAAAGGCAGCAATAGTGAGCGTAAAACGTCTGTTGGCGTTCTGCCATATACCGAAAACAGCATTACATTACTTCCGGGCGATTTACTGTTACTGACCCGCGATCTGAAACCCGGACGACCGGCCACCCGTGACAGTTCAGGGAAAATTCTCACTCCGGCGCATATCGGTTGCACCCTGCCAGAGGTCTTTAATGATATCCGTTCTGGTGAATCGATCCGGTTTGATGATGGCAAGATTGGTGGCATCATCGAAAAAGTAGAACCAGAACATGTGCATGTGCGTATCACGCATGCCCGGATGCAGGGGGAGAAATTACGCAGTGATAAAGGCATCAACCTGCCGGACAGTAATCTCCACTTAACCGCATTAACACAGCAGGATCTGGATGATCTGCCCTTTGTGATCCAGAATGCCGATGTTGTGGAATTATCATTTGCCAATAGTGCGGAAGACGTCGCGCTATTGCAGCAACATATGAGAAAACTCGGCGAACGTCAGCCCGCCATTGTGCTGAAGATAGAAACTCGCCGCGGATTCGAAAATCTGCCGGATATGCTGCTGACCGCGATGCAGGCACCGATGTGCGGCGTCATGATTGCCCGTGGTGACCTGGCGGTGGAATGCGGTTTTGAACGACTGGCGGAAGTGCAGGAAGAGATCCTCTGGATTTGCGAAGCGGCCCATATTCCGGTGATCTGGGCAACTCAGGTGCTGGAAACACTCGCGAAAGAAGGTATGCCATCACGGGCTGAAATCACGGATGCAGCAATGGGGCACCGTTCTGAGTGCGTCATGCTGAATAAAGGACCTTATGTTCTGAATGCCGTACAGGTGCTTAATGATATTCTTCGCCGGATGCAGTCTCATCAGTCGAAGAAACAATCGATGCTCAGAGAATTGCAGCTGGCCCATACTTTCCCGGATTAATATTCCTCCAATGGAGTCTTATCATGACTATGCTTGTTTATCAGGACGAAGAACCCTCTGTTACAGAGGTAGAATCCTTTACCGGACCGGTAGTGATTGAATTTGGTAATTCCTGGTGCGGTTTTTGTCAGGCTGCTCATCACTACATTTCTGCCGCAATGTCAGAACACCCGCAGATTAGACATATCCGGATTGCCGATGGCCGGGGAAAACCGCTGGGACGGGCATTCAAGGTGAAACTGTGGCCCACACTGATATTCCTTCGTGATGGTCAGGAAGTTGCCCGGCTTGTACGCCCTGACAACACAGATGAAATCAGTAATGCACTTGCTCAGATAGAGATCACCAGCTGAATTAATAACATCTGAACAATAAGTTCTTAACAGAACAGAGATAATGATAAAATGAACGGCTTTTTTGCCGTTGGAGTGTTGTTTTGTTTCGTTTTCATTGTGAAGGATTGAATGGTGAACAGGCTGATATCTCAGTGCTGGCTGTCGATTGGTCAATACAGGGAGATACTCAGTTCTCCTGCAATGACGATCAGTTTGCCTGTCTGCTGCTGAGCGGGTGCCGGAGTGACAGTGGCGGCTTTTTTAACCTGCTGGCCGGAACTAAACCCATGTATGTGGAGCAGTGGCTGGAATATCTGCAGGAACAGCAAAAAATTAAACACGTCAGCGTCAAAATCAGTCTGCCGGATGATGTCAAATACAATGAAGCACTCGGATTAGACGAAGAAAATATCCAGCAGCTCTTGCCGCTGATTTTCAAGGTTGGCGGATTTAACCGCTTACAGTTAAACCGTTATCTGAAACAGCGCAGCAATCCGGCCACATTATCTACCCGCTACGGGCCGGCCGAATTGCAACGCTACCGGATACTGAATGACATCATCCGCTTACTCAACAAACTGCGTCGCTGACCAGTTACAACTCTGATGTGCAATGCGGGCAACGGGTTGCCTCTAATGCAATTTCAGAGCAGCAATGCGGACATTTCTTTGTTGTTACCGGCTTAACTTCTTCCTCTGTCCGCAGCTTGTTCATGGCTTTTACAATCATAAACAGCGCAAACGCAACGATAGTAAAGCTGATAATGGCATTAACAAACAAACCGAAATTCAGCGTAACCGCACCCGCCGCCTTTGCTTCCGCCAGCGTTTGATAAGGTGCAGCGGCTTTGACGCCTTCTTTCATTACAATAAAGAAGTCAGAAAAATCCACGCCCCCCAGCAGCAAACCAATTGGTGGCATCAGCACATCATCCACCAGGCTTTTTACGATGGAACCAAATGCTGCCCCTATGACGATACCTACAGCCATATCAACCACATTGCCACGCATGGCAAATTTTTTAAATTCACCTAACATATTCTGTCCCCTGTCTGATCAAAAACCCAATTGAATCTTCAACTCGATCCTATTAATAACAGCAAAATACATTTTTAACGATGAGCATAGCCCTAACAAATGAATCCCTTATAAGCGTAAACTACATTAAACCATTTGTCTTAAGGGTAGCATATGAAAGCGGGTGTAATTGGAACAAACTGGGGACGAGTCCATGTTCAGGGATTGCGGGAAGCCGGTTGTGAAGTGATCGCAATGATGGCGCACGATGCAGACTTAGTTGCCAGAATCGCGGCTGAAGAAGGTATTCCTCAGCATGGTACTGAGCTTTCCGTATTACGTGATTGTGATGTGGTCGCGATAGCGACTCCTACGGCCAGCCACCTGAACTATCTGCAGGCATTGCAGGATAAAATCGTGCTGTGCGAAAAGCCACTCGGTCTGACGCCTGACAATCAGCAACAATTTCTGACGCTGAATGCCCGGCGCAGTTACATCAGTTTTCCTTTTCCATTTCTTGATTCAGCAAAACAGTTACAGCAACTGATCAACAGCGGTGATTTTGGTGAACTGATGCGGATCACCGTTGTGGCGGGTGTAAATCTGCCCTATCCCAAAACACCGGTGGAATGGTTTATGGAGGATATGATCCATCCATTTTCGCTGCTGACGCATCTGTTTGGTGACATGGAATTCCTCGGCGCACGTCAGGGAACAGGCTGTAATATTTCCGCACAACTACAGTGTCAGCATGCACTGGTCGATTTGCTGCTCTGCCCCTGGCCACACCCCGGACTGCATTTTGACATTACACTGATTGGCAGCAAAAATGCGTATCAGCTGCGCGGAGGTTTCCGCCCGGATCGCCAGTGGTGGATGGAACCATTAATGATCGATGATATTGCCCATGGCAACGGAGAAGAAGCAAAAGACGCTATATGGATCCGGGCAAACCATCGTGTATCTAATGCATTGATTAAACATCAGAAAGGCGAGATCAACGATCAGCAAGCGATGGAACTTGGTTTATTCCCGTTGCAGCGCGCTTTGGCGATGGAGCAAAGCCTGTTACCCTTGTGGCACGCACTGGCTCAGTATGACCAGCGCCCGACTTTAGCTGGTAATATGGTCTGGCAGACAACTTAATATTTGCAGGAACTTTCAACCGATATGTATCAATGGATTTTAGTCGTTGCCATGAGTAATCCATGGGCACATCAGGTCACTCCCAGTACTGGCACTGCAGAAGCAATCGGTGGTTATGCTGCCGGTTGTCTGCAGGGGGCTGTAGCATTACCTGAACACGGCACCGGATATCAGATACTGCGTCCACGACAAAAACGCATTTATGGCCATCCAATCATGCAGCAATATGTACTGGATCTGGCCCGGCAATCGAAAAAAGCCGGCCTGCCGGATATTCTGGTAGGTGATATGGCGATGGCGAAAGGCGGACCATTCAGCAGTGGACATCGCAGTCATCAGAGCGGATTAGACACTGATTTCTGGTTCCGGTTTGCGACTAAACCGTTAAGTGCCAAAGCACGCGACAATATTAAACCACTGGATATGGTCGATTTCCGCCGCAACAAGGTGAATAAAAACTTTGGTCAACAACAGGTGTCATTGCTGAAACTGGCAGCTCAGGATCCTCGCGTAGAACGGATCTTTGTGAACCCGCCAATCAAACAGGCAATGTGTGACCAGTTTGGCGCAACAGACCCGGCCTGGTTAGGAAAATTACGCCCCTGGTTTGGTCATAGTGCCCATTTCCATGTACGGTTACATTGTCCGGTAGGCAGTAAAGATTGCGAACCACAAAAACCGTATCCGGCAGGTAGTGGCTGTGGTGCAGAGTTACAGTCGTGGCTGACCAAACCGGCGCTGGTTAGCAGCAAGCCGGTGCCAAACCGGATGCCTGATCTGCCTGGCCGTTGTGAACTTCTGCTTTCGAACAAGAAACAATGACATTAATCTGGCAATTAGCATGGTTTTTCCGCGCTCACTGGCAGCGATATATGCTGACAGTGAGTGTTCTGTGCATTATTGCCATTATTCAGACCAAAGTGCCGGCATTGATTGGCGCGATGATCGATACGGTTGTTAACTCCGCACCAAAGATTGCTATCTGGCCACAATTCCAGCCGCTGCTGATGTCCCTGCTTGCCATCGGCTTTCTGGTTTATGTGCTGCGTTATATCTGGCGTGTCGCGCTATACGGCGCGGCATATAAACTCGGCTACTTATTACGTCAGCAACTGTATCAGCACTATCTTTCAATGGATCCCGATTTTTTCCGGCAACACCGGACTGGTGAACTGATGGCACATGTCAGTAACGATATTCAGGCGGTTGAAATGACTGCGGGTGAAGGCATCCTGACACTGGTTGATTCGCTGTTTATCGGCTGTCTGGTGCTCTGGATCATGACAACACAGTATTCTTTACCCCTCACCCTGCTGGCATTGCTGCCTCTGCCCATCATGGCTTTTCTGGTCGCCCGTATCGGCAGAGAAATCCATCAGGCTTTTGGTAAGGCTCAGGCTGCTTTTGGTGATGTGAATAATATTGCACACGAAAATATGAGCGGCTTACGAACCTTACGTTTATTTGCTGCCGAAAATTATGCCGAACGTCAGATGCAGCAGTGCGCAGAATCGGCTAATCAGGCCAATATGCAGGTAGCCCGGGTGGATGCCAAATTTGAACCGGTGATTTATCTCTGTATCGGCAGTGCTTATCTGCTGGCCATTGCCGGAGGCAGCTGGCTGGTATCACAACATCAGTTAACCATAGGCCAGCTCACCAGTTTCAGTCTCTATTTAGGCCAGCTAATCTGGCCAATGTTTGCCATTGCCTGGCTATTTAATATTCTGGAACGCGGCAATGCTGCCTATCAACGCATTCAGTCTGTACTTACTACAAAAGCGCAGTTAACCTCCGTCAAAACAGCAACACAACCAGTCAGTGGTGGTGAACTTGATATCCGGCTTGAACGTTTTGAAAACGAAAACGGCACGCCTCTGCTGCAACATGTCCGCCTGCAGGTTCAGCCAGGAGAACTCATTGGCATCGTCGGCCCGACCGGGGCTGGCAAAAGCACCTTGCTGAAACTGATACAACGTTTTGCTGATCCGCAACTAGGCACAATTTCTCTGTATAAAAGAGCGTTATCTGACTGGCCATTGCAGGATCTACGTCAGCAGTTTGCCTATGTACCGCAGGAATCGTATCTGTTTTCACTGTCAGTTGCTGAAAACATTGCCTTAGGTTGCCCGGATGCCAGCGAAGAGCAGATCATTGCCGCCGCCAGGCTTGCAGAATTACATCACGATATTCTGGGCTTGCCACAGGGATATCAGACTGCAGTAGGTGAACGCGGTATCACTCTGTCGGGCGGACAGAAACAACGTGTGGCATTAGCGCGTGCCTGGCTGACACAGCGCCCGTATCTGTTACTGGACGATGCACTCTCTGCCGTCGATGCCAAAACGGCAACCCGCATCCTGCAGAACCTGCAATCCGCCACTCATGCCACTACCCTGCTGATGGTTACCCACCGCCTTCAGGGGCTGGAGAAGGCTGACCAGATTATTGTTCTGGAACAGGGCGAACAGCAGGAGTCCGGTTCTCATCACTCTTTGCTGGAAAAAGATGGCTGGTATGCCCGGACATGGCGCTATCAGCAGCTTGAACAGGCTCTGACAGAGGAAGATGATGAATAAGACCCTGTTACGCCTGCTCGCCTATTGCAAGCCATATACCCGCATAATACTGGCCGGTCTGGGTTTCCTGTTTCTGTCTGCGCTGGCTGAAATCAGCGGTCCGTTACTTATCAAATATTTTATTGATACCCGGCTGGCGGCTGGCCTCTGGTTTGTGAATGAAATCAGCCTGTTCATTCTTGCCTATTTATCCCTGCAAGGCATTGCCGCTTTCAGCAGTTATCAGCAAGCCCTTCTGTTCAGTCGTGCAGCACAAGCCATCGTCAAAAATCTCAGACAAGAGACTTTCCTTGCTGCACTCCGGCTTCCTGCCAGTTACCTCGACCGCCATCAGACCGGGCATCTGATTTCCACGATCGGCAACGATACAGAAACGCTGTTGCAGCTTTATATTCAGGTGATCGGTCAGTCTATTCAGAAAATCGTCTTACTGGCCGGGATTTTAGGCGGTATGTTCTGGCTTAACTGGCAACTAGCTTGTCTGTGCGGATTAATGATGCTGGCCACCGTCGTCATCATGCAAATTTATCAGCGCTGCTCAATGCCCTGGTCGCGACAGGCACGGCAGTGTCTGTCCGATCTCAATCATCAGCTTAGCGAAACACTGCAAGGGATCCCGATCATTCAGTCGCTGGTACAGGAAAAGCGTTTTGCCGAAAAATTTGCTGTAACCAATCAGCAACATCTGCAGGCCAGAATGAAGGTGCTACAGCTAAACGGCTTTTTACTGCGGCCGATGATCGACCTGCTTTATATCGTCACCCTTGGCTCACTGCTGAGCTGGTTTGCACTGCAAGGCACGTCACAAATTCAGGTTGGCGTAATTTATGCGTTTGTCAGTTATATGGGCCGCATGATCGAACCGCTGAATGAACTCACTAATCAGTTAACACAGATCCAGCAATCGTTAATCGCCGGCGAGCGGATCTTCAATCTGCTTGATACAGAAAAAGAACCATCCGGAACATACCGGCAGCCCGTTCAGGGAAATATCAGTTTCCGGAAGGTAAATTTTCGCTATCAGGATGATGGTGAACTGGTTCTGCAGGACATTAATCTGGAATTACAACGCGGGAAAATGATGGCGCTTGTCGGTCACACCGGTAGCGGTAAATCCACCATCCTGCATCTGCTCAGCCGCATGTATCAGGCAACATCCGGCGACATTATGATTGAGCACCATCCTATTAAAGAATGGGATCTGAAAAGTCTGCGCTCACAGATTGGTGTTATCCAGCAGGATCCGTTTATCTTTGCCGGCACAGTGGCCGAAAACATTCGCTTCGGGCGCACTAATATCAGTGATGATGAACTTGTACAGGTGCTAACGCATGTACAGTGGTTTGAAAGCATGAACCCAGCAGAAGCGTTATCAATGCCATTGCAGGAAGGCGGCAAGAATCTTTCCGCCGGTCAGCGTCAGTTACTCTCTTTCGCCCGGGCATTGATCACGCATCCGCCAATCTTAATACTGGATGAAGCTACCGCGAATGTCGATTCACAGACCGAACATCATCTGCAGCAAGCCATCGCCTCTATCCGCCACCAGCACGCCTGGCTGATTGTCGCGCATCGTTTATCAACCATAGTTGATGCCGACGAAATCCTGGTATTGCAGCATGGCAAGATCATTGAACGGGGAAATCACAGCGCTTTACTGGCTGCCAACAAACACTATGCGACGCTGTATCAGTTACAACAGATGGCGCTCAGCTAACAGCAACTGAAATTTGTCGACGGATGTATTTGAAAGGTAAAAAAAAAGCGCCTTAGGGCGCTTTTTTTATCTGCTACTGTATAAATTACAGTACAGTTACGTTTTCAGCCTGTGGGCCTTTCTGGCCTTGAGTCACAGTGAACTGAACACGTTGGCCTTCAGCCAGGGTTTTGAAACCGGTAGAGTTGATAGCACGGAAGTGAACAAACACATCCGGACCTTCATCCTGCTGAATAAAACCAAAACCTTTAGCTTCGTTGAACCATTTTACTTTGCCAGTACGTACGGACATAACACATTTCCTAACACAAAATACTTGAGCCTCTCGGCCATTAACGCTGAAAGAGGTTTACTTGAAGTGACAACAATGAACTTCTATAAGAAAGACACTGAAGTATCGCTTAAGCTCTGTCGCTCAATCAGTTAACACCAATCTAAAGCATTCCAAGCCGAAGTCAATTAAAAACAGTAATGAAAAAAATAATATTTCTTTTACAATTGACTAGCATTTAATTTTTACATCTCACTTAGGATAACAAACATGAAAAACGGGATTTTATATGCAGCGATTGCGGTTGCTATCGGTGCTGGTGCTTACTACGCCATCCAGCAGCAAACGGATGTTACCGCCGCAAGTCTGACCTATGTTCCCGCGGATACAGTGGTGTTCATGGGTGATCTTGAACCTGCATCCTGGCAGGAAACTATTTCTCCGCTGCAAACCCGTTTCTCTCAGTTATTTACAGGCGGAACTTCCGCATCTGTGCAGGAAATAGAGCGCCTGCAAAAAGAAATCGAAGCAAAACCTGAAGAATGGAATGATGGATTAAGAATTATTGTCGGACTTTATGCCGAATATGTGACCATGCTCACTAATGGAACAGTTAATCCTCAGAGTTTCGGTTTTGCCGATAAATTAGACGCTGCTTTTTATACCGTTGGCGCCATCCCGGTATTACGTTTTAAATTAGAAAATGAAGTTAATTTTGACAAATTAATTACAGCGGCTGAATTACGTACAAAAGCCAAAGCAGAAACAGCCAAAATTAAAGAGTTTAATTATAAGCGCTATTTCTTTAATCAGGGCAAACACCCGGTAGCATTCGCTATTGGTAAGAAAGATGGTTTTGCTGTCCTGACACTGGATGTGGGTGACATGGCCACGGTGGATGACCTGTCTATCGCTTTTGGTATCACAAAACCGGCACAATCACTCAAGCAAGCCGGAACGCTTGATAAGCTGGTTCAGGAATATGAATTCCGTAAGAGCTCTATCGGCTTTATTAACAATGAAATGTTAGTAAAAACCCTGACTCGTGCTGACAGCTCGCTGGCTAAATTACTCGATAAAGCCACTGACGGTGAAAGCACAAAAAGTCTGGCTGAATATCGCACACCTGAATGTCAGAAAGACATTGAAGGTATAGCGGCTCTGTGGCCGAAAGAAGTATTCGGATATACCAATCTGGATACTAAAGGGGATCCGATCCGTTTTGACAGCGTCTTCAAAATTGAATCCAAAGATGCGGCAACCATGACTTCACTGCAGAAATTGCGTGGATTCATACCTGACTATGGGAAAGATGATAAATCCCTGAGTAAACTCGCAATTGGTCTTAACGTTGATGAACTGGCGCCGGTGGTTACAGACTTGTGGACCCGGACAACTCAGGCACAGGTAACCTGTACTGCACTGAAAGATATTCAGAGCAGCCTGAAGATGACCAATCCGTCAATGCTGGCGATGGGAACGGCAATGGTTCAGGGACTGCAGGGCGTTAGCTTTAACCTGCAGGAACTGAAATTAAAAGATGATGCAGCCGACATGCCTGCAGCCATTGAAAAACTCTCTTTTGTTGCTTCTGTTTCCGGCAAGCAACCTCAGCAACTGTGGGGCATGCTGAGCATGGTAAATCCGGAACTGGCAAGCATGGTAAAACTGCCGGCTGATGGTCAGAGCGTCGATTTGCCTATACCACCGGTTCTGCCATTACCGGATAAAGTAAAGCTGGGTTTATACGGTCAGCACATTGCTATCTTCACCGGAGAGTCGGGTGCGAAACTGGCCGCTTCACTGGCTAAGCAACCTCTGGCTGCTAACGGGTTCTATCAGTTAGGTCTGGATTACAGTCTGCTGGCCGATATGGCCCAGTTTGGACGCCATCAATTCGAGCAGGCTGCCGCAGAGAATGCAGCACAGCCAGAAACAGCAACTTCGGCCGCTGAAATGACCGCAGAGCCTTCTGCAGCTGCGTCTGCTGCGTCTGCTGCGTCTGCTGCGTCTGCTGCGTCTGGCAGCATGAGCGATGAACAGAAAGAAGTGCAACAAGTTGTGAATATGCTGGAAGAAATGCGCGGCGTTCGTCTGCTTACCGGGATGGACTTTGAACAAAACGGTATTACTGTCAAAGGCAGCATGGAGTTACCGCAGAAAAAATAACTGGCAGGGAAAATAACTGATCGTCAGATAACAAATTGGCCTCTTACTGAGGCCAATTCTTTTTCCATCGATAATGTCTGGCCACACCGGGTTAAACCTTAATGGCTTCTATCGCCTGCAATACCCGCTTATCTGATACCGCATATGGTGTTCCCAGAACCTGGGCAAAATAAGAGATACGCAGTTCTTCAATCATCCAGCGGATATTACGAACTTCCTCCGGTATCGCCTGTCCTCTGGGCAATTTCCCCAGCAACTGCTGATACGCCTGTTCAACATGCTGAACTTTGAGCATATACATACGATCACGATTTGCATCAACCGGGATCTTTTCCATCCGTCGCTCAATACCTTTCATATAACGCAATAGATCGGGTAACCGGGCAGCTCCCGTTTCAGTCACAAAGCCTTTATGAATTAAGCGCTCTAATTGTGCCTGAATATCTGAATGGGAAAATGCCAGCTCCAGCGTCATCTTGCCTTTGAACTGTTTGCGGATACCATGTGCTGCAGTCAGGATCTGTTCCACCTGCGCCGCAATTTTTACCACGGCTTCATTGAGCTCACCACGGATGACCTCTTTTTGCTGCTGGAAGGTATCGCCATCCCATGACAATCCGCCATGCTGCTGCATCAGTTGATCACAGCCACAGGCGATACAGTCATCGATCAAATCAGCGACCTTACCGAACGGTGTGAAATAAAGCCCCAGTTTCGCCTTATTAGGCAGTTTTTCCTGCAGATATTTAATCGGTGACGGCACGTTTAGCAGCACTAGCCGGCGTTGACCAGCCCACATTGCAGACTGCTGTGCAGCCGGTGAATCAAACAGCTGGATCGCAACAGAATCTTTCTGGTCGACCAGTGCCGGATACGCTTTTACCTCAAATCCGCCCCGTTTCTGACTATATTGCTGTGGCAAAGGACCAAAACTCCACAGTGTCAGTCCTTCCTGCTCAATATCATCATCCGCGACCTGAGATAAGGTCTGTTGTACCTGCTCGCGCAGCTGCTCTTTCAGCAACAGCAGATCTTTGCTTTCCGCAACCTTCCGGCGTTTATCATCAATGACACGGAAAGTCATTTTGAGGTGATCGGGTATCGCATTCCAATCCCAGCATTCGCGCGGCACTGTCAGGCCACTCATGCGTTTCAGCTGACGTTCGACTGCATCCAGCAGTGGCCCCTGTTCCGGCGAAATAGATGCCAGCAGCGCATCAGCATAGTTCGGCGCCGGTACAAAATTCTTACGCCACTGTTTTGGTAATGACTTAATCAGCGCGATCAGCAGCTCATGCCGCATCCCGGGGATCAGCCAGTCAAAACCCAGCGGTTCAACCTGATTCAGTAATGGCAACGGAATATGTACCGTAACCCCATCCGCCTCTTCACCAGGTTCAAACTGGTAAGAAAGACGGAATTTAAGCCGTCCCTGTGTCCACTGGTTCGGATAGTCATGTTCATTGATATGTGATGCATCACCCTGCAACAGCATTTCACGTTCGAAATTGAGCAGTTCCGGAGTCTCTTTACTTGCGACTTTCCACCAACTGTCAAAATGGCGTGCAGAGACTACATCAGCAGGAATATGCGCATCGTAGAACAGATACAGTGTTTCATCGTCCACCAGAATATCGCGGCGGCGGGATTTCGCTTCTAATGCCTCTACTTCCGCCAGCAATTTACGATTTTCCGCGAAGAAACGGTGCCGTGTTTCAAAATCACCTTCCACCAATGCCCGGCGAATAAAAAGTTCGCGACTGACCACAGGGTCAATGGCGCCATACTGAACTTCACGGTCGGCTATCAGCGTGATGCCATACAGCGTGACTTTCTCTGAAGCCAGTACTGCGCCGGCCTTTTTGGACCAGCGCGGATCACTGTAATGCTTTTTGATCAGATGCTCAGCCAGCGGTTCGATCCATTCCGGCTGGATCCGGGCGGCGATACGGCCATACAAACGGGACGTTTCGGTAAGTTCAGCAACCATGCTCCATTTAGGTGGTTTCTTGAACAGGCCGGAACCCGGAAAAATCATAAACCGGGCGTTACGGGCACCGATGTATTCCGATTTGTCGCCGTCTTTTACCCCGATATGGCTCAGTAACCCCGTAAGAATGGCGCTATGGATGGCCTGTTCTGCTGCGGGGTTCTGATTGATGGTAAGCCCCAGTTCACGGGTGGACTGACGCACCTGATAGTGAATATCCTGCCATTCACGAAGACGCAGATACGACAGATATTCTTTCTGGCACTGCTTACGGAACTGATTCTGACTCAGCGTATCCTGCTGTTCCTGCACATAGTTCCACAGATTGATGAAGGCCTGGAAATCAGAGTCTTTATCCTCAAACCGGCGATGCTTTTCATCAGCAGCCTGTTGTTTATCCATCGGACGCTCGCGGGGATCCTGGATACTTAATGCGGAGGTAACAATCAGGATCTCTTCGAGACAATCAAACTTAGGTGCCGCCAGCACCATGCGGGCCAAACGCGGATCGAGAGGAATACGTGCCAGCTGCCGCCCCAGAGGGGTCAGCCGTAAGGACTGTTTACCCTCAATGGAACCACTGATTGCACCTAATTCTTCCAGCAAACGCAGACCGTCTTTGATATGGCGGCTATCCGGCGCTTCGACAAACGGGAAGCGGCTCATATCACCCAGACCTAATGCCAGCATCTGCAATATGACCGATGCCAGATTGGTACGCAGAATTTCCGGATCCGTGAATTCCGGACGGCCCAAGAAATCCAGTTCTGAATAAAGACGAATACAGATACCCGCAGCGACACGACCACAACGGCCTTTACGTTGATTGGCACTCGCCTGGGAAACTGGTTCTATCGGTAATCGCTGAACTTTAGTGCGGTAGGAATAACGGCTGATTCGTGCCGTACCCGGATCGATTACATACCGGATACCGGGCACAGTCAGTGATGTTTCCGCCACGTTGGTTGCCAGAACGATACGTCGTCCGGCGTGCGGAGAAAAAATCCGGTTCTGTTCGGCATTCGACAGGCGCGAATAGAGTGGCAGGATTTCGGTATCACGCAGATTCCGTTTACGCAATGCATCTGCGGTATCTCTGATCTCGCGCTCCCCGTTCATAAAGATCAGGATGTCGCCAAGGCCCTCGTCACACAGCTCATCCACGGCATTAAACAGCCCTTGCAGTGGATCACTGTCCTCTTCTTCCTGCCACGGACGATAGCGCACTTCTACCGGGTAGGTACGGCCTGAAACCTCAATGACCGGTGCATTACTGAAATGGCGGGAAAAACGCTGCGGATCAATTGTCGCCGAGGTAATGATCAGTTTTAAATCAGGGCGTTTGGGCAGTAATTGCTTCAGATAACCGAGGATAAAATCGATGTTGAGACTGCGCTCATGCGCTTCATCGATAATGATCGTGTCATATTGCGTCAGCATCCGATCATTCTGAATTTCCGCCAGCAAGATACCGTCAGTCATCAGTTTGATATATGAGTTTTCGTTTACCTGATCATGAAAACGGACCTTGTAGCCGACATGAGAGCCCAGCTCACAATGCAGTTCTTCCGCGATACGTGCAGCAACCGTTCGCGCCGCCAGACGCCGGGGTTGCGTATGCCCTATCATCCCCTGCAGGCCACGTCCGGCTTCAATACAGATTTTCGGTAACTGTGTTGTCTTACCCGAACCGGTTTCACCCGCAACAATCACCACCTGATGCTTGCGGATGGCTTCAGCAATATCATGCCGTTTATCGGTTACCGGCAGATCAGGGTAATGCAATTGAGGAATATTCTGCTGACGTAACAGTGCCCGTCCACGTGCTTTTTCAAGTTCCTGCCCGATTAACGTTAAAACAGCGGCTTGCTTATTAGCGGGTAATCGCTGCACGCCTTGTAAGCGGCGTTGTAACTGAATTACATCAACGGGAAGACATTCAGAAAGCTGGCTTTGCAGCGAACGAAGAATTGCATCAGACAAAACGTGACTCCAGATCGGTTAACACAGGCAGACCAGAGTCTGCACGGTTCATGCCTGCGAATGCTAACAGGTCAGACCCGATCCAGAAACAGTAGAAAGAAATATTCTCGATCAGAAAACCTGCACGGATCGTTACCGGAGTCGCCCTATTGCCTCAGGGGGTATAATTCAGCATTTTCTGAATTACCGCCCAGGCATGCGAAACATCCATCGGACTAATCAGGACATAATCAAAGGTTGATTCAGATGTATCCTGTTGCGATACGGACATCATCTCATCCGTTACAGCAATGACAGGCACACACTTAGCTATTTCAGTCTGGCGTAACCGCTGAAGCAGAACATATGCATCCATATCATGCAGATGAGTATCAACCAATATCAGATGAGGATGGATCCGGCTCAGCATACTCAGCGCATTTTCTGCGGAGAAAGCTGAAGAAATAACCACCTTATTTTTTCCTGCCAGACGGATCAGTCGCCAGACAGATTCCTGATCACAGCCAATACATAATATATGATATTTTTCAGGGGTTATTTCTGCCGGATGATTACCTGTAATAGCCGCATCAGATAACAGTCCGGCCGGATTGTCGACTAATAGTAAATCAATCCAGAAAACTGAACCTTTCTGCCACTGACTACTAAATCCGATCCTGCCATTCATAGACTCAATGAGTTGTTTTGAAATAGACAGCCCTATCCCTGTACCTTTTATTCCTGAAGTCTCATGTCCCAGACGATTAAATGGTGTGAACAGTTCTTTTTGTTTTTCCGGAGAAATACCTCTGCCACTATCACGAACACTTATGCGCAAATATTTATCTTTAATTTCGGCAGAAACATTTATCGAGCCATTCAGATAGTTATATTTAATCGCATTAGAAAGCAGATTAATCATAATCTGACGAAGACGAGTACTATCTGCCATCACCAGTACCATTGTTTCCGGCAATTCTGCAGATAATGATAATTGCTCTTTTACTGCCATAGGGCGCAGCATCTCATTACATTCTTTAATCACCCTGATTGCATCAACCGGCTCTATGTTTAATAACGAGCCTTTACTTTCTATATGAGACAGATTGAGCACATCGTCTATAAGATTAAGCAGATGGGTACCTGCAGTCATGATCTCGTCAATATAATCCTGCCGATCTCTGACTGATAAATTATTATCATCTTTCTGCAGCAATTGACCAAAGCCAAGAATGGCATTCAGTGGCGTTCTCAGTTCATGACTCATGCTGGATAAAAACAGACTTTTAGTTTTATTGGCAGAATCAGCGTCCTCCTTTGCCCGTCGCAGAGCACAGGTGATCTCATCAAGTTTCTTTCCCATATTCACAATCGCGCTGGCTGTACCCTGCAACTCCGCAATTCTGAAATCAGGTTTATCCAGCTGATACTCTTCCCTGCCAATTTTATCTACCATCCCTTTCATATGTAACAAAGGATCTGAGATCGATTTGCTCATAGAGCGCGAACTGAGCCAGATAAAGAAAATAAAGATCACATAAAACAGAACCAGACCAGCAATCATAAGATAGCCAATCTGTTCAAACTGTTTAGCCAGACTATTGGTTTCAGCATATACCTGATTTTCATCAGCAATAGTGATCAGCTTCCAGCGTGTTTCCGGTATAGTGTTCCAGGCTATTAGTTTTTTATTTCCTTTCAGGGTCAGGAAACCTTTACCACTGACACTGTTCTTTATATCAATAACTATCTGCTGAGAATCTTTTCTGAGAAACAGATTAAATTGCTCAGGTTTAAATATTTCTTTCTTTATCGCTTCCTGATAACTATGCGTAGTTAATTCATTAAGCCCGAAATCATCCTCACCTTCCGGTGGCAACGCCATGATATTCCCGTTACCGTTAACCAGAATGGCGTATCCGCCCCAAGGGATCTCAAGCCCTTGTATTTTTTCGATGATGGAACCAACAGTTATATCCAGCCCAACCACACCTTCAAGAAAATCCCCGTTATAAACAGGTGCAATACAGGATGCCATCCAGCCATTACCAGCCGGATCAATATAAACATCTGTCCAGTTAACAGTGCGTTCTGGATTATTTTTATGATCGGCAAGATAATAAAAATTATAATCCGGAATTATCATATTCACCGGATATTGATCCGGTGTAAAAAACCAGGGATAAATCCGATTGTAGGAATCCCAGCTATTAAAATAAATAGCGGCGATTAACGGGTTATTATCTTTTATTTGTTTCATTAAAGGATCAAGCTGAGACAGGCGCCAGACCTTTTCATGATCCTGCTTCGATACCGGTGTCGCTGCAGAATAGAAAGATGCAGCGCCATTTAAATCTTTTACTGAGTGAAAAACGCCCTGTGCAGACACCGCATAATTTGATTTCTCTGCATCTGAGACAAAAAAATGATCATCAGTTAAAACCCGTTTTATCTCGGCTCTGTATATTTCTGTCTGGCGGGATATGGATAACAGTTGTTCCCATATAATTCCGGATTCCCTCTGTGCAGATATTTGCAGTTCGCTGTCTGCTTTCTGATAAAGATAATCCATGTTGGTTTCACGGATCAGGTTATTGCTGATTAAATAAACGGCAATCAATACAGTTTCAACTAAAACCAATGGCACCAGGGCACTGCGTACCATTGCACGCCATACCCATTTCTGAGCTGAAACACCTGCCGATTGCTGCATAACCATCTCCGTTTTCTATATCGCGGAAAGATTACCGCATATTAATTCTTATTGCTCTGTCTCTGGTAACAACAGACTCCCTCCTCTGTGCTGAATCACATTACCGGAACACAGATCCTGACCTTTAAGGATGAACTAAGGTAATTCGCATACCATAGCGCCATTCTGTTGTAGTAGGTTTTTATCTCGTGAAACAAACCAGTTCAGTCAGTCGTTACCGCTTCGCTATTTGGTTAAGTCTTTTATTTATCGTCACCAACACTATCAGTCGCATTGTTCTGACTGTGATGGCTTCAGAAAAAAATTCACTCTCGTTTTTCGATCTCGGCTATTCGTTCATCAGCGGCATTATTTATGATCTTGCGACGCTGAGTTACGTTCTGATCCCTGTTCTGCTCTGGCTGACCCTGATCCCGTTACGTTGGCGGAAAAATAATGTATGGAAAGTGTCCGGCTGGATTTTCAGCATCATGGCAGCCTATTCCCTGGTCATACTGGCCGTCAGTGAATGGGTTTTCTGGGATGAATTTGAGAGCCGCTTTAACTTTATCGCCGTTGATTATCTGGTTTATACCAATGAAGTAATTGGCAATATCCGCGAGTCTTACCCATTACTGACCTGGTTAAGTTTATGTGCCCTCACCAGTCTGGCACTGGTTGTCATTATCAACCGTTTGCCATTTCTGATCCGCTGGGGTCATGTTCCACGCAAACACATGCTGTCAGGCCTGGTCATTGCTCAATTACTGGTTAATCTCGGATTGTCCGGACAGGCGAAAGATTTGCGGGAAAACCGTTATGCGAATGAACTGGCAGGAAGCGGACTGTATTCCCTGTTTTATGCTTTTAATAACAATGAACTGAACTACCGTCATTTCTATCAGACCGAAGATGATTCTTCCGCTAATGCGATTGTTCGTGAGCAACTCTCCACACCAGATGCTCATTTCACCTCAGCATCAGGTCCGGATATATGGCGTGATATCAAGCATTCAGGTGCTGAGCGTCGTTTGAATGTAGTATTGATCTCGGTTGAAAGTCTTTCCGCAGATTACCTGGGTAAATTTGGCAACACCAAAAGCCTGACGCCGAATCTGGATCAGTTAGCTGATACCGGTATGCTGTTTACCCGCCTGTATGCCACGGGAAACCGTACCGTACGAGGGCTGGAAGCCCTGGCACTGGCTGTACCACCGACACCGGGACAATCCATCGTACGCCGTCCGGATAATGAATCTTTGTTTTCTCTGGCCAGTGTATTCAACAGTAAAGGCTATCATTCTTCCTTCCTGTACGGTGGCTACGGTACGTTCGATAATATGAACTACTTCTTCGCCAGTAACGGTTATAACGTTAAAGATCGTCTTGAATTAAAGAGTGATCAGATCACGCATGAAAACATCTGGGGTGTAGCAGATGAAGATTTGTATGGCATGGCACTACGCGATTTCGATCAATCCAGCCAGAAAGGCAAACCGTTCTTTGCGCATATTATGACCACCAGTAATCACCGCCCGTACACATTCCCTGAAAACCGGATTGATATGCCGACAGGCAGCCGGGCTGCGGCAGTAAAATATACCGACTGGGCGATTGGTAATTTTATTAAACAGGCAAGTAAGCACAGCTGGTATAACGATACCGTTTTCGTGATTGTGGCTGACCACTGCTCATCCAGCGCCGGTAAAACTGATTTACCCGTAGAGCGTTATCATATTCCTCTGATTGTCTGGTCGCCGGCACATCTGCCAGTGCAGAAAGTAGATCGTCTGATGAGTCAGGCTGATATTGCTCCTACTCTGCTTGGTTTGCTGAATTTCTCTTATAAATCAAATTTCATGGGCGCGGATGTTTTTGCAACGCCAAAAGGCCCGGAGAGAGCGTTTATTGCTACCTATCAGGGGCTTGGTTATCTGACACCGGATCGTCTGGTCATTCTGCGGCCACGCAAAGAACCTGAAATTCAGATGCTGGAAAATGCGTTTGCCAAAACAGCCAAAAGTAATGCGGAGCTGGTGAAAGAAGCTATCGCCTGGTATCAGTTCAGCAGCGATGCCTACAGTCAGGGGCGTATGAAGCTGGTTAATTGATGTTTAAAGAATGGCCGCAGAATGACGCGGCCTTTCACTTATTGCGCGGATAACCAGAGGCGGATTGCGGCAAGAGAATCGGGTGTAAACTCTGCAGAACGTTCCAGAATTTCCTGTGGTGTCATCATTAATACATACTCCACTTCTTCTGCCTGCAAAGCTAACTCGCCGTCATACTGACAGCTGAAAAGAGATCCCCATACCTTGCCGTCGTCACTTGCATGAAAAAATGCGCCATGTGACGTTAGTGGCACATCCCGGATGCCCATCTCTTCTTCCAGTTCACGATAGGCTGATGCCAGAATATCTTCTCCTGCGGAGACCACGCCGCCACAACAGGCATCTAGCATCGAGGGACAATAATCCTTCGTTGCCGTGCGCCGCTGCACATATACCTGCCCCTGTGCATTCGTAATGGCAATATATGAAGCCCGATGCAGCAATTGCTGCCGACGCATCTCAGAGCGGGGAGCTGTACCGATGACGTTATTGTTTTCATCGACTATATCTACCCATTCTTCAGTCATCATTCTTCCCTCGCTGATTTGACCATATCCACGTAAACTACGCGCTTCACAGAAATAATGTTTAGTTTGATGATTATCCGCTCAATTAATGAAGCTGACTGGCCTGCAATCCTCAGCATCCAGAGTACCGTTTACCCGGATATTACCCCCGAAACCGAAGCAGTTTTACGCTCGAAAGTGACTCTGGGCTCAGAAACCTGCCTGGCTGTTTCCGATCGGCAGGATAATGTCGTCGGTTATTGCCTGGCTCATCCATGGCGCCGCGAACCGGCATGTCTGCACACCATCTACGAAATACCATCAGACCCGCAATTACTCTACATCCACGATATAGCAATTGCACCCGGGTATGCGGGAAAACGTTGTGGCAGGATGATTCTTCAGTATCTGCAATTATGGGCAAAACAGCACAACTTTAACGAGTTATCGCTGGTGTCACTTTCGCAGGCCATCACCTACTGGCAACGACAAGGCTTTCAGCCGGTTAAATACGCCGTTGATGCAGAGCAATATGGTGAAGGTGCCGGCTACATGCTAAAGCAGATATGACAAAGGCCAGCATTGCTGGCCTTTTGAGTTAACGCATCAGGATCCGGGTTTATCAGTTAACAAAGATAAAAGTACCCACCCAGAACAGACCTGCTGACAGTGCGATTGTTACCGGCAGAGTTAATATCCAGGCCAGCGCAATATTTTTCACTGTGCCAGACTGCAGACCGGAACGGTTAGCCAGCATAGTACCGGCAACTGCTGATGACAAAACGTGCGTGGTAGATACCGGTAATCCGCTGATACTGGCAAGACCGATAGCACTTGCAGCTGTAATCTGAGCCGCCATACCCTGCGAATATGTCATCCCCTTCTGACCAATCTTTTCACCTACGGTCAGAACAATACGACGCCATCCGATCATGGTACCGCTACCCAGAGCCAGAGCCACCGCGAAGATAACCCAGGTAGGCGCATATTCAGTGGTCAGAGTCAGGTCTTTACGTAACTTGTTAAGATCTGCGATTTCAGAAGCCGGAATACCAGGTAATTTACTTACCTTCTTGGCCGTATCGTCCAGACATAACAGCAAGCGACGAACTTCTCTGCGTTTTTCGACATCTAACTGATTATAGTGCTCAGTGCTGCCCAGCAGGTTTGCAACAGTCGCAATAGAAGACATGGAGTCTTTTGAGTCGCACTTAAATACCTGAGGCATCTCTGCATTAGGTACTTTTTTCATATCGATCATTTGATCCAGATAAACGCTGTTACGCTTATAGAAATCACCCATATGAATTGCAGCGTCTTTGGTTCTGCCGATCTGATAGCTGGTACTTTCCATATTCAGTACAAACTGACCAGGCACAATACCAATCAGAACCAGCATGATCATGCCAATACCTTTCTGGCCATCGTTAGAACCATGCACAAAACTTACACCCATCGCGGAAGCGATCAGCGTGAAACGAGTCCAGAATGGCGGACGCTTTTTACCATCCCATGTCTGACGCTCTTCAGGTGTTTTGTGGATTTTTGAGGTCGAAAAATATTTTTTCAATAAAAGCAGCAAACCGCCGGCAACTAACAATCCGACCATCGGAGAAACGATCAGTGACAACATGATATCAATCGCTTTTTGCACATTGATACCTTTGCTCACTTCAACGCCGGTCATTAATGAATTCGCCAGACCAACGCCGAGAATCGCACCAATCAGAGTATGTGAACTGGAAGCAGGAATACCGAAATACCATGTTCCGAGGTTCCAGAAAATTGCAGAACTCAACAAGGCAAACACCATTACCAGACCATGAGCTGAAGCCACATTAAGCAGCAGATCTACCGGTAACAGGTGAACAATGGCATATGCAACACCCAGCCCACCGGCCAACACACCAGCGCAGTTAAAAATACCGGATGCAACAACTGCCATATGCGGAGGCATTGCTTTGGTATAAATAACAGTTGCTACAGCATTCGCCGTATCATGGAAACCATTGATAAATTCATAGGCAAGAACAAATATCAATGCCACAGCTAAACCGAGACCCAATTCAAAGCTGAGTCCATTAAACATTTCTAGCATATATATTAATCATCAGTGGATAGACGCGGCGCATTATGACAGAAAGATGATCAATCGACAGTCTTGACTAAAAAAAAAGCCCAAGTTTTTCCCACAAAAAAGCCCCTAAAGAGCCTCTTTCTGTTCGGTTTTTAATCAACTTTCTTGTCCGTCAGAAACTTCATGAAATTATTACTTTTATGTAACAAAAAAGACATTCACAGATGAAACCATAGCATTATCTGAACTATTGGAGACATTCTGTGAATCGATCATTCCGCGAACATCAGGCTTTAAAGATTGCCAAATATATCCGCAGCTATTACCGGGGAAGTTTTTATATTGATCAGTCCGGACCATTTCATTTTGATGCCGGCCGGGCCTGCTATGATGATGTGGATAATGTGAAGTGGAAAAAAATCCTCTCTCAGATCAATAAAGAGATCAAAAAGATGGGTTCACTGCAAATGATGACCATCAGTTAACCGCGAGGTCCATCCACAATTTTAGTGATAATACCGCCTTCAACAGTCACCATCTGTATAAAGTGATCCCGTCCCATATACATAGTCCAGACCTCGCCACTTCTGATGACCTGTCTGTGACCATAATCATCAATAATGACTCGCGTCGTATCATCCACAGTCAGCGGACGGCCGCATCTTATCAATAAAAGAGCGGATGGATCCCCGACAGAAATTAGCGAGTTACCACAACGAATTGAGCCATCGGCCCAGGCAGAAGTGGATATAGCTAACAGCGTAGCAGCAATAACGGTGAAAATTGACTTTTTCATGACTCACCTGAACCTCAAGCTTATACCGCAGCCTTTATACACTTCTTAAACTAATTTTACATCTCAGAGAATAAACAGGTGATTATTTTCGAATGATAAGCTGAAACAAATTGAATTATTCTTAATTGCAGTTGCCAGCATAGACAACAATCGTCACAATCGGACAGAACCTATATGAAGCAGAGAGGAAGTCCATGAGCAGTGTTTCTCTGGTCGCTAGTGCCGAATTGCCTACCCCTTGGGGCGTCTTTACTATGACCGGATTCAAAGAAGAGGCGACTGGTAAAGATCACGTTGCCTTATCAATGGGTGACATCACTACAGATGCTCCGGTATTAGCGCGAATTCATTCCGAATGTCTCACTGGCGATGCCTTGTTTAGTTTACGTTGTGATTGCGGATTCCAGTTACAGGCAGCACTTCAGCGAATTGCCAAAGAAGAACGCGGTGTTTTATTGTATGTCCGTCAGGAAGGTCGCGGCATTGGGTTACTGAATAAGATCCACGCCTACCATTTACAGGATCAGGGTGCCGATACTGTCGAAGCTAATGAGGCTCTTGGTTTTGCGCCGGATCTGCGTGATTACACTATTTGCGCCGACATGCTGAAATTACTGGATGTTAAATCATTGCGTTTAATGACAAATAATCCAAGAAAAATTAAAGCAATGGAAAAATACGGTATTCCTGTTGCTGAACGCATACCGCTGGAAGAAGGAAGAAACGCTTATAATGAGTTTTATCTTTCTACCAAAGCCGGCAAACTGGGCCATATGCTACACGATTGATTTCACCCGGTAGCGCAATGACAAAAGGCTTACTTATTCTTTTAAGTAAGCCTTTCAACTTATACAACACTGTAATTATCCAACTTCAGCTATTAACGCCTGAATTAAAAAAATGTAAGGGATCCAGCGGATCTGATGCACCTGCGTTGAGGTATACAGTATCAAGCTCAGGCAGCATAACCACTGGCGCAGCTGTTCCGATAATATCCGGCTCAGTACCATCTATATTCTGTAATACCAGATCCAGCGTATTATCCCCGCTATCCAGCACAGCCGTATTATCAATATAATCAAATGATACAGAGCTTCCTGTATTATTTGAATGTACCTGTGAAACATTCGCAATGGATGACCAGATATCCATATCGTCATCAGCTATAACATCAGTTAATGTCGTTATGACAGGTAATTGCGATAAGCTCACTTCTGCTTCATTGCCATCAAGAGAGTAATGCAATATCCCCTCCGACGGCTGAACATCAAATGGCTCATACGCTAATGTGCCGGCGGCAAAATCAATAAACAACCGCCCGGAAACATTATCCGCGCTGTCGTTTATTTCCAAACCATCCAGGTGATTGCCTTCTATCCTTGTTGAATAGCCAACATCGGTCTCACAAACAATTTCTTGTCCGTCCCACCGGTAGAGCACATCATCCACAGAGATCCAGTCAATCATTTGTCATTACTCTGTTTAGAAATAAACAGGGAGCAGCTTGGCTGCTCCCGCCCGTTGTTTTAGTGGATAACACCAGTACTATTCTGCAGATAGGTTTGTAACGCAGTCAAATCATCTGTTGGATTCTGAATGACAATAGTCATGTCTGTAATGCTCGTGTCTCCGGATGCATGGACAGAGACCTCAACACCACTGCTGGTAGTATTAAATGTCAGATAGTTAGTCAGATTATCTGCCGGTTCACCTGACAGAACATCAGTTAAATCCAGCTTATCTCCCTGAGCCATGGAGAAATCAGTGATTGTATCTGTAAATGGCGCACCCGATGATGTGATATCCGCGGCCGTCCATTTGAAGATATCGGCACCATCGCCACCGGTCAGGATGTCATTACCCAGACCACCAATCAGCGTATCATTACTTTCATTGCCGTATA
>MTLD01001558.1_pt1 | contig 72234 bp, 63 predicted proteins | sample 1982471 | NCBI WGS metagenome assembly MTLD01 (sample SAMN05712604, study PRJNA340218) | biofilm metagenome | isolation source: sample SPM anode biofilm adapted to -50 mV | place: USA | collected 2012-02-03
CTTGATCCACTTCATTCCACTTTCTTCCACTGAGAACCACTTGAAAGTCTAGAAACCTCGCGTGGGGCCACAAGCCAAAAGAAAAGCGAACATCCGCAACCTCGTGCCGTTTCTCGCCGAAAATGGCGAAATTCTCAGCCCCGTGGCCTCGTTCTCACCTGGGTAGCCGGGTTCTCATGGGTAGGCGACAAAAAAACTTTCGCTTTTTTTAGCCAATCTGGTGTCTGACGACCTTGAAACCAAGCAATCCCCCCCTGCCCCCCTGCAGCGATCCTTCCAACCCCGCGAACCCAGGGCCCCTCCGTTCCAAAAGGCAGGAATCGCCCAGAAATCCTTCTTCCTGTAAGACCGACCCTCTGCAAGAGTCCATGCCCATGTTCTGGCTAGGGCACGTCCTGTGAGTTCCAGCCTCCTAGGGGCCTGGGTAAGCTCAATCGAAACCTCAGCGCTAACCGGCTGCCAATTACGGTGCTGGTCTCGCACTGCGAGGGAGCCAGAGAGGTTAAATGAGCCCACATGGGGAATGAGCTGAAGGATGCTAAGGCAGAGAGAATCTATACATTCACCGATCGACTCGTTGAACGGATATCCGCGTTGATCCACCGGCTTTGAGGGTTGGCAGTTCAGTACGAACGACGCGCCGCCATCCACCAGACATTCCACAACTCAAGATGTTTCCTGATCTACTGGTAAGTGGTGGGTTGGTAATTATGTTAGACCCTCTAAATTCTTTGATTTCAAAACCACAGGTTAGGGGTTGCTGATTCGTGAAACGCATGCGGTTTCACAGACGAATTCCAACTCAGCTGCCGCGCCAACAGATCCGGTATCCTATAAACCTCACTGACCAGCAAGAGAGGATCATTAAATGTTCGACACGAACCAAGGTTCATTTCAACATTTGGGTCAAATTGTCGCACAAACGACTCAACCACTCGTTGTCTGGGTCGGTGCTGGATTGAGTCGTTCCGCTGGGCTTCCGACTTGGAATGAATTGCGACAAGCCTTAGAGAAAGCATTAGAAGAAAAGGCTCAGTCGCTTTCCCCGCTGGAGAAGAACCCAGCGGCGGGCAAGTTGCTGGCCGCCCGCGAACAGAGTAACTTTTGGATCGCGTTCAGAATCCTCCGCGAGGGCCTTGGAGAGGCTACTTACCACGCGACTATTCGCCACGCACTCCAGCCGACTCCGAGGGCGGAGTTGCCCGCGGTGTACTTGGCGCTGTGGAACCTTCGTCTAGCCGGGATGATCACCCTCAACCTCGATCGCTTCGCCTCGCGTTCCTTTGCTGGCGTTCATGGCTCAAAACCCGTCGTTGAATTCTCGGGGAATACCACATCACGCCATGCACATGTACTCCGGAATCAGACCACTCCGTTCATTGGAAACCTTCATGGCACGGCCGAAGACGCAGGTTCCTGGGTCTTCACCGACGAGGATCTTAAGGGTCTAACCAGTATGGGCGGATACCAAGAATTCATCACGGCCTGCGCCTTGACTCGGACGATCATCTTCGCTGGCATCTCGGCAGATGACGTAGCTGCCGGAGGTTACCTGGCGCGACTTCGGGAGCAGGGCATCGACTTCGGAACGCATTTCTGGATCACGGACCGGCGCGATGCGGCTAGTGACGCGTGGGCCGAAGAGTCGGGAATCAGAATCATCCGTTATGACAATCCCGACGGCCGACATAAAGGTCTTGAGGAGTGCGTCGATTCCTTGCTCAAACTCGTCCCCGAAGAGGAGAATGTCGGCCCAATCTTGCCCAACGGCACACCAAAATCAGAAGGTGAGGTCCCCCCCCTCGAGGAATTGATCCGATGGCGTGATCCAGAGGAAATCCGCCAAGCCCTGAACGCAGAGGCTGCTCGAATTCTTGCGGATGAGTCGGAGATGGCGTACGCGGCCTACGAAGAATTTTGCACAACTTACGACGAGGCTATCCATCGCGCATGGTACGTTCCTCGCGACCGGACCGGCGATTCTACATTCCTTGGCTATCGCATTGTCAGACAGATCGCTGCTGGCGGATTTGGAACGGTCTATGAGGCCAAGGATCCCAATGGCGAACCCGTTGCGCTCAAGTTGCTTCACGAATCTATTCGCAGTAATCCTGAGCATCTCCAGAGCTTCCGACGCGGGGTGAGGTCGATGAGGCTGCTGACCGAATCAAACATCGAGGGAGTTGTTCGCTACCACGCTGCCGCCGAGATTCCTGCAGTTGCGATCATGGACTTAATTCCCGGGCCAACGCTTCATGAGAAGGTTCAGCGCTTGGGAGCGTCGCTGAAGTGGCCGTTACTGCTGCGCATCGGTGTAAACCTCGCAGAAATCCTCCGCCGCTCCCACCAACTACCCCAGCGGATTCTTCACCGAGATTTCCGGCCAAAGAACATAATGTTTCGCGAGAATTGGCACGGCGACGACAACTGGGAGATCGTGGTGTTGGACTTCGACCTCTCTTGGCACAAGGATTCTCAGGAAAAGTCCGTCACGCTGGAGTCCTACAGCGGATACCTCGCACCCGAGCAGGTTGAGAAGTTTTCGAAATACTCCACGCGAAATGCCCTTGTTGATTCGTACGGTCTAGGCATGACGCTATTTTATTTGCGTACGCGCCAGGAACCGACATTTGCGCAACCGGCACGAGCTGACTGGGACGACATGCTCCAGACCCTAGCCAATAATTATCCATGTTCAGAATGGGCATCGTTGCCCCGACGGTACTTTCGGCTAATCGCTAATTGTACACGCGTCGAGCAACCGCAGCGATGGGACATTGCGCAAATTGAAGGAGAACTAGTCAGACTCAGCGAAGCATTGAAGAACCCACCAGTGGTCGCGTCGGCGGAAATACTCGCGGAAGAGATTGCTGCGCGCGCGTTTGCGGGCGTTTACCAATGGGATTCTGACTCGTTGACAGCTATACATCAACTCACCAACGAGAGCAAGTTGCTCGTATCCGGGAACGAATCGGCGCGGGAGGTTGTGCTCACAGCCAGGTGGACAGACACAGGTACACATCTCTACTCTGATACACCACGCTGGGCGCGCGAGGCGATCGCAAAGTCTAGGGCCGCCCTTGAAAAGGGGGGCTGGACCATTCGTGTCGACAATCTGACCAGGGACGGTTTGACCATCAAGGCAGATTTCTCAGTGGATGCGCTCGCGCCCTCGATTTCAAAGGCAGCGATGGCCATCTCAAAGGTGAACGATGCCCTAATCCGCTCCTGAGAAGGGCATATCCTAATTTCAGGTTTCATCTTACTCATGAGGCAACCGCAGAGGTTACCCCCCACACACGAAATCTTTTCTGCAAGTAGTTGCATGAGAACGCTGAGAATCCCGACCTGGATGAGTGTCTGGTAGGCGAGAAATGTGGGCGCATGCGGAACTTCAGATTGGTGAAATCGGAAGATGGTTTAGAGAGAGGCGCAAAGGTAGCCAAAAATAGACGACTGTCTCCTTCTAGTCGAAATAAATGCCTTGAGGCACCCAGGCCGGGGCGCCGGATCAGCCTCAGGGCACCTGGGTGGACTGGAGGGAGGCCTTCGCGGCCTCCATGCGGCTGACGGCCCCGGGCCCCTTCCGGAGGGCCAGGGCCACGGTCAGGACGTCGACGACGGCGAGGTGCACGAGCCGCGACACCATGGGCGCGTAGACCTCGGGGTTCTCCTGGACGTCGGCCGGCAGGAGCAGGTCCGCCGCCTCGGCGAGCGGGGAACCGGAGCGCGTGAGGGCGATGACGGTGGCGCCGGCGCGGCGGGCCAGCTCCGCCACCTCCAGCAGGGCCCGGGTGCGCCCGGAATTGGAGATGAAGAGGGCCACCGCGTCCGGCGGGAGGAGCGTGGCGGCCACGCGCTGCATCTGGACGTCGGTGCAGGCCAGCGTCGGCGTGCCCAGGCGGAAGAGCTTCATCTGGGCATCCTGGGCGGTGACGCCCGAGTTGCCCAGGCCGTAGCACTCGATGCGGCTGGCGCCGTCGAGGAGTTCCACGGCCCTGCCCAGGATCTCGGGCCGGAGGGCGTCGCGGCCCCGGGCCAGGCCCGCCGCCGCCGCGTCGAAGACCTTGCCGATGAGGCTGCCCAGATCGTCGCCCGGGGCCAGGCGGGCATGGACGAAGGGGATGCCCGCGCCGAGGTCTCCGGCGAGCCTGAGCTTGAAGCCCGGCAGCCCCGCGCACTTCAATCGGCGGCAGAAGCGGATGACCGTAGGCTGGCTCACCTCCGCCCAGGCGGCGATCTGGGAGATGGGGGCCGAGACCACCTCCACCGGCCGGTGCAGGACGACCTCCGCCACCCGCCGCTCGGAGGGCGGGAGTTCGGGGAGGAGGGTCTGGATCCGGCCGAGAAGCGACATCAGGGCGACCAGAATATCGACACCGGCACCGCCGTCTGCCGGAGGACAGCCCGCACGGGCAGGTCGGCCACGGGCCCCCTGCCCAGGGCCTCCGCCAGCAGCCGGGCCTTGGCCTCTCCTGAGAGCAGAAGGGCGATGTCGCGGCTCTGGAGGAGGGCCGACAGCGACAGGCTCAGGCGCCGATGGGGGGCCGCGCCGGGGTGGACGGCGAGGATGGGGGCCTGCGTCCGGAGTCCCTCCGCCAGTTCCGGGGCATCGGGGAAGAGCGAGGCCACGTGCCCATCCTCCCCCATGCCCAGGACCACCTGCCCGAGGGGGCGCGGCAGGGCGGCGAGGGCCGGGGCCAGGGCCTGCGCGCCGGCTTCGGGAGTGGCGGCCCCGGACCAGAGGGGAAGCAGCCGGGCGGCGGCGGCGCGGCCCGTGAGCAGGTGGCGGCGAACCAGGGCCTCGTTGCTGTCGGCGTGGTCCGGCGGCACCCAGCGCTCGTCGGCGAGGGTGACGGTGACGCAGGCCCAGTCCAGGGGCTGGACCGCCAGGGCGTGGAAGAACGGGATGGGGCTCCTCCCGCCGGAGACGACCAGGACCGTCTGCGCCTGCCGAGCCAGGTCCGCCTTCAGGTGGGCGGCCACATGCTGGGCCAGGGCCGCGGCCGCGGTGTCTCCATCGGCGAACTCGAGGAGCTTCGCCACGCTCAGTCCTCCTCGTTCCAGGCCAGGCCGTCGCGGGAGAGGAGGGCGCTGGAGGCGGCGGGCCCCCAGGTCCCGGCGGTGTAGGCCTTCGGCCGGTCCTCGCTGGCCGCCCAGCTCTCCAGGATGGGCTCCACCCAGCGCCAGGCGGCCTCCTGCTCGTCGCGCCGGACGAAGAGGGTGAGCCGCCCCCGCACGGCATCCATGAGCAGCCGCTCGTAGGCCTCCAGGCGGCGGCCCCTGAAGGATTCCGAGAAGTCGAGGTTGAGGTGCACGGGATGGAGCGTCATCGCATCGCCGGGCTGCTTGGACACCAGGTACAGCCGCATGCTCTCGTCGGGCTGCATGCGGATGATGAGCCGGTTGGCCCGGCCCCCCTGGGCGGCCTCGCCGAAGATGGGATGGGGCACCTTCCGGAAGTTGATGACGATCTCCGCCAGCTTCTCGGCCATCCGCTTGCCGGTGCGGAGGAAGAAGGGCACGCCGGCCCATCGCCAGGTCTCGATCTCCGCCTTCACGGCCACGAAGGTCTCGGTTCGGCTGTCGGGCGCGACGCCCGGCTCCTCCGCGTAGGCGCCCACCGGCCGGCTGCCCACGGCGCCGGCCTTGTATTGGCCCCGCACGGTGCGGGTCGCCACATCCGTCGGCGTGAAGGGCTTGAGGGATCGCAGCACCTTCAGCTTCTCATCGCGCACCGCATCGGGATCGCTGCTGGAGGGGGGCTCCATGGCCACGATGCAGAGGAGCTGGAGCAGGTGGTTCTGCAGCATGTCGCGCAGGGCACCGGTGCCCTCGTAGAAGTCGCCGCGGCCCTCCACGCCCAGCTGCTCGGCCACGGTGATCTGCACGTCCTGCACCCATTCCCGCCGCCACATGGGCTCGAAGAGCACGTTCCCGAACCGCAGGGCCAGCAGGTTCTGGACGGGCTCCTTGCCCAGGTAGTGGTCGATGCGAAAGATCTGCCGCTCCGCGAAGTGCCGGCCTACGGCGTCGTTGATCTCCCGTGAGGATTCCAGATCGTGGCCCAGGGGCTTCTCCACCACCACCCGCGAGGCCCCGGTGATGAGGCCGGAGGCCGCCAGGTTCGCGGAGATGGCCGCAAAGAAATCCGGCGAGGTGGAGTAGTAGAAGACGCGGACGCGGTCGGGATGGGCGCCCAGGGCCGCCGCCAGGTCGGCGTAGCTCTCCCCGGCCTGGGCATCCAGCGGGAAGTAGCTGATCCGCGCCGCGAAGGCCTGCCAGGTCGCCTCGTCGTAGGCCTCGCCCAGGAAGGGCCGGCACTGGGCTTGCGCCAGGTCCAGAAACGCCTCCCGGGTGAGCCGCTTGCGGGCGGCGGCCAGGATGCGCGAGGCCGGCCCCACGGCCCCGGCCTTCACCTGCTGGTAGAGGGCCGGCAGCAGCTTCCGCATGGCCAGATCCCCGGTCCCGCCGAACAGCACCATGTCGAAATCGGGCAGGGTCTTCATGGACGCTCCGAATGTAGAAATACTACAATATTTTTTAATGCAACCGGTTACACAAAGTAATATTGTTACACACGGCGCGGGCCCCGTCGGGCCCAGGAAGGAAGCTCCCATGGCCCTGAACGCCCACCTGGCCACCCTCACGGACCGGATCCGGCAGCGCAGCCGCGCCAGCCGGAAGGCCTACCTGGCCCAGATCCGCGAGGCGGCCCTGGCCACCCCCCACCGCTGCGACGTCTCCTGCGCCAACCTGGCCCACACCTTCGCCGCGGCGGGCCCGGACAAGGCCGCCCTGAAGGAGGGGCGCCAGCCCAACCTCGGCATCGTGACGGCCTACAACGACATGCTCTCAGCCCACCAACCCCTGGGCGCCTTCCCGGACTGGATCAAGGCCGCGGCCCGCGCCGCGGGGGCCACGGCCCAGGTGGCGGGCGGCGTCCCCGCCATGTGCGACGGCATCACCCAGGGCCAACCGGGAATGGAGCTGTCCCTCTTCTCGCGGGACGTCATCGCCATGGCCACCGCGGTGGCGCTCTCCCACAACGTCTTCGATGCCGCGCTGTGCCTGGGCGTCTGCGACAAGATCGTGCCGGGCCTGCTCATCGGGGCCCTGCAGTTTGGCCACCTGCCCGTGGTCTTCGTGCCCGGCGGCCCCATGCCCAGCGGCATCCCCAACGAGGAAAAGGCGAAGGTCCGCCAGCGCGCCGCCGCCGGCGAGGCCACCCGCGACGAGCTGCTCGCCGCGGAGGCGGCCTCCTACTCGGCCCCCGGCACCTGCACCTTCTATGGCACGGCCAACAGCAACCAGATGCTGATGGAGATCATGGGCCTGCACCTGCCCGGCTCGGCCTTCGTGCCCGCGGGCAGCCCCCTGCGGGAGGCCCTCACGCGCCAGTCCGCGACGCGGGCCGCGGCCCTGGTGGCGGGCGGTCCCGACTACACGCCCCTGGGCCTGGTGGTGGACGAACGCGCCCTCGTGAACGGGATGGTCGGCCTCCTGGCCACCGGCGGCTCCACCAACCACACCCTGCACCTAGTGGCCATCGCCCGGGCGGCGGGCCTCCGCATCGACTGGAGCGACTTCGACGAGCTGTCCGCCCACGTGCCGCTGCTGGCGCGGGTCTACCCGAACGGCTCGGCGGATGTGAACGCCTTCCACGCCGCCGGGGGCATGGGCTTCCTCATCCGCGAGCTGCTGGACGCCGGCCTCCTGCACGAGGACGTGCTGACCGTGGCCGGCCCCGGCCTGCGGCCCTACACCCAGGCGCCGGAACTCCGGGACGGCGGGCTCCGGTGGCGCGAGGCCCCCGTCCTCAGCGGAGACGAGGCCATCCTCCGGCCCGCGGCGAGGCCCTTCGCCCCCAACGGCGGCCTGCGGCTGCTCACCGGCAACCTGGGACGCTCGGTGGTCAAGGTCTCCGCCGTGAAGCCCGAGCACCGGCGCCTGGTGGCCCCGGCCCGGGTCTTCGAGAGCCAGGAGGCCCTGCAGGCCGCCTACCGCGCCGGGAAGCTCACCGGCGACCTGGTGGCCGTGGTGCGCTTCCAGGGCCCCCGGGCCAACGGCATGCCCGAGCTCCACCAGCTCACGCCCCCCCTGGCGAATCTCCAGGACCGCGGCTTCAAGGTGGCCCTGGTCACGGACGGCCGCATGTCCGGCGCCTCCGGCAAGGTGCCCACCGCCATCCACGTCTCGCCCGAGGCCCTGGCCGGCGGCCCCCTGGCCAAGGTCCGGGACGGGGATCTCATCGAGCTGGACACTGAGGCGGGCCGACTGGAGGTGAAGGTGGACCCGGCGGAATGGGCCCTGCGCCCGGCCGCGCCGCCGCCGGAGCCGGACCGCACCCGCGGATCGGGTCGCGAACTCTTCGGCCTCTTCCGGGCCCACGCCACCGAGGCGGAGGCCGGGGCCACCGCCTTCGGCCCCGGGTTCGACCGGAGCCAGCCATGACGCCGGACCTGGACCAGATCCTCCGGGCCTCGCCGGTGATGCCCGTCATCGCCCTGGAAGACGCCGAGCGGGCCCTGCCCCTGGCCGAAGCCCTGCTGGCGGGCGGGATCTCCACCCTGGAGATCACCTTGCGCACCCCCGCGGCCCTGGAGGCCATCCGGCGCATCCGGAAGGCCTTCCCCCAGGCCCATGTGGGCGCTGGCACGGTGACCACGCCGGCGGCCCTGCGCCAGGCCATGGATGCCGGCGCCACCTTCGCGGTGAGCCCCGGCCTGCCCGGCCCGCTCCTCGAGGCCGCAGTCCGGGGCCCCCTGCCCTTCCTGCCCGGGGTCATGACCCCCACGGAGGTGATGACGGCCGCGGCGGCGGGCTTCACGCATCTCAAGCTCTTCCCCGCAGAGCAGGCCGGCGGCCTCGGCATGCTGAAGGCCCTGGCCGGCCCCTTCAAGGAACTCCGCTTCTGTCCCACCGGGGGCATCGGCCCCGACATCGCGCCGGCCTACTTGGCCCTTCCCAACGTGGTCTGCGTGGGTGGATCCTGGCTTGCCCCTCCATCCCTCCTCGACACCGGCGACTGGAAGGCCATCACGAACCTGGCACGCCAGGCCGCCGCGCTCGCTCCCTGAACCCCTTCCCGAAGGAGCTGTTCCATGGCGATCAAGGTTGGCATCAACGGATTCGGCCGCATCGGCCGCGTGGTGTTCCGCGCCGCGCTGCGGGACTTCCAGGACATCGAGATCGTGGCCATCAATGACCTGCTGGAGGCCGAGTACCTGGCCTACATGCTGCGCTACGACTCGGTGCACGGCCGCTTCAAGGGCGAGATCTCCGTGGAGGGGAACACCCTGGTGGTGAACGGGAAGCGGATCCGCCTCACTGCCGAGAAGGATCCCGCGGCCCTGAGATGGAACGAGGCGGGCGCCGACATCGTCATCGAATCCACGGGCCTCTTCCTCGAGAAGACGGGCCCCAAGGGCGCCGACAAGCACCTGCAGGCCGGGGCCAGGAAGGTCATCATGTCCGCCCCCAGCAAGGACGACACGCCCATGTTCGTCTTCGGCGTGAATGAGAAGGCCTATGCGGGCGAGGCCATCCTCTCCGCCGCCAGCTGCACCACCAACTGCCTGGCCCCCGTGGCCAAGGTGCTCCACGACACCTTCGGCATCAAGCGCGGCCTCATGACCACGATCCATGCGACGACGGCCACCCAGAAGACGGTGGATGGCCCCAGCAACAAGGACTGGCGCGGCGGCCGCGGGATCCTCGAGAACATCATCCCCAGCAGCACCGGCGCGGCCAAGGCCGTGGGCAAGGTCATCCCCGAGCTGAACAAGAAGCTCACCGGCATGTCCTTCCGGGTGCCCACCTCCGATGTCTCCGTGGTGGACCTCACGGCCGAACTGAAGACCGAGACCACCTACGAGGCCATCTGTGCCGCCATGAAGGCCGCTGCCGAAGGCCCTCTGAAGGGCGTGCTGGGCTACACCACCGACAAGGTGGTCTCCACCGACTTCCGCGGCGAGAGCTGCCCCTCCGTCTTCGACGCCGACGCCGGCATCATGCTGGATCCCACCTTCGTGAAGGTGGTGGCCTGGTACGACAATGAGTGGGGCTACTCCGCCAACCTGCTGCGGCTGCTGCGGGTGGCCGCGAAGTAGGGAGCCCCGTCACGGAGGAGAGCGCGGAGGAGGTGCGTGCCTCCTCCGCGGCCTGCGTGCCGATGCGGCGCTGCCGGTATCCTGATGACAGACCCAGGTCCAAGGATCCAGCCATGCCCACGCGCCGCCTGATGCTCATCGCCGCCCTCACCCTCGCCGGCGTGGCCTTGGCCCAGACGCCGGCCACAGCTCCCGCGATCCCGGCAACCGCGCCCTCCGCGCAGGTCCCGGCCGACCTGCCCACGGGCGACCGCTGGCTGAAGCACTTCCGGGAGGACCTCCTGCCCTTCTGGAGCCTTCCGGACGCCTGGGGCACGCCCCGGGGCGACTTCCCCACCTTCCGGGGGAACGACGGGAAGGCCGTGGACTGGGCCCATCCGCCGGCCGAACTGGCCGACGCGCCCGGCTGGATCCGCCAGGAGGAGGGCCGCGACTACGTCCGCATGAAGTCCCGCCAGACCTACTTCTACGGCGTGGCCTACCACCTCACGGGCGATCCGGAGATGCTGGCGCTGGCCCGCGACGGGGTGAACTGGATCCGGAGGCACGCCCTCGATCCCGCCACCGGCAGCGCAGTCAGCTACTGGGAGAAGGGGATGCCGCAGCCGGCGGTGCTGGCCCGCACCAGCCAGGACCTGGCCTACGCTGGGGTCGGGCTGGCCATGTACTACTACCTCACCCGCGACGAGGCGGTGCTGAAGGATCTCCTGCGCCTGAAGCGGCACATCTTCAGCCAGTACTGGAACCCCCAGTGGCAGGCCCTCCGCTGGGTCGTCACGCCGGATGCCGACCACGACGAGCAGCGCCAGGAGCTGGTCTCGCAGCTGGACCAGATCAATGCCTACCTCCTGCTGCTGGCGCCGATCCTGCCGAGGAAGGAGCGCGGGCCCTGGATGAGGGACCTGCAGCGCCTGGCCCATACCCTCGAGCGGGACTACTACCATCCCGGGCGCCGCCTCTTCTGGGGGACGATCCACGACCCGGCGCAGAAGAGGCTGGGATCCCGCCACACCGATTTCGGCCACACCGCCAAGGCCTGCTGGATGCTGGAGCGGACCGGCCGGCTCACCCACGATGCCCCGCTGGTGGCCTTCGCCACCACCGCTGCGCAAGCCGTGCTGAAGCAGGCCTACCTGCCGGACTCAGGCACGTGGGGCTCCCGCCTCCGGCCAGATGGCACCGTGGATCCGGGCAAGGAGTGGTGGATCTACGCCGAGCTGGACCAGCTGGCGGGCACCCTGGCTCTCCGCGATCCGGCCCAGGCCGCCCCCCTTCCCCGCACGGCGGACTTCTGGTTCCGGCGCATGGTGGACCACGACCACCACGAGGTGTGGGGCGGCGCCGGCGGCCCGCCGGACTTCGAGCCCTGGGAGGGGCCGAAGATCCACCAGTGGAAGAGCGGCTACCACTCCGCCGAGCACGCGCTCGTGGGCTACCTCGTGGCCCAGGCCCTCCATGGACAGCCCGCCGTGCTCTACTTCGCCCCGAAAGAGGCGAGGGCCGTCCTGCGCCCCTACGTATTCACGGGCCGGATCCTCCGGCACGCCAGCTCCCCCCTGCCGGGCTTCCCCGGCCGACGGAAGCTGGAGGTGGCCTTCACCGGGCTGGAGTGATCACTTCCTGAGGATGGCCGCGGTCAGGGGGGCCACCGTCACGCTGGCGCCGCTGACCGTCACGCCCGTGGGAGAGGCCATGGGCGAGGTGCCCGATGCGGCTCCGTCCGCCAGGACCGCGGCCGCGGAGAGATCCGCATCGGCGGTAAAGGTCTGGGCGGCGGCGCTGGCGTTGAGGAGGACGTAGTAGGTCGCGTCGGTACCCACGGACTTGGTGCCGAAGGCCAGACCGCTTGTCCCGGCCCCATTCGGGAAGAGGGAGGTGACCCGCGTCGCCCGGACGGCGTCCGGCAGGCGGAAGGCATCCGTGGCCTTCCGCAGGGCGATGAGCCCCTGGACGTAGCTGTAGAGCTTGTAGCCGTCCTGGGCGGAGTCGTAGTTCGCGAACCCGCCACCCAGGGGATTGCCGGCGGTGTACACCCGGTTCCAGGCCACCAGGTTGACGGCGTCGGAGGCGTTGTAGGAGTTGTCCACGAAGCAGCGGCTGCCGTTGTTCTTGGTGTTCGGGTAGGTGCCGGTCGTCTCCTTGCTGCGGAACATCTCGTCCCCGGCGTGGATGAAGGCCGTGCCCTGCGAGGTGAGCAGAGCGGCATAGGCCAGGCGTGCCCGCTGGAGAATGACTGCGTCTCCGGCGGCCGTGGCCGGGGCGTTCGTGGCCATGGCCAGCGTGTCGTAGAGGCAGAGGTTGTCGTGGCAGGTGAGGTAGTCCACCACGTTGTTGGTGGAACCCGGCGCGAAGGCGGGGCTGCTGTTGGTGGGTACGCCGGAGGCGTTGGAGAAGAGGGTGGCGAGCGGCTGGGCCAGGTCCGACAGGAAGGCCGGCTGACCGTCGCTGGGGTAGCCGTTCTTGAAGACCTGACGGTAGCTGTCGGAGAACATGCCCACGTTCAGGCCCAGGAACTGGGCCGAATTCCCCTGGTCTGCGCCGGTGATGGCGTCGCCGTTGTAGTCCGTGGCCGGTCCGCTGTAGAAGCCGTTCCAGCCCTCGCCGATGAAGAGCACCTGCGGATCGATCGCCTTGGCCGCGGCATAGGCGTCCTTGAGGGTCTGCGTGTCCAGGACGCCCATGAGGTCGAAGCGAAAGCCGTCCACCCTGTACTCGCGCACCCAGTAGCCCACCGAATCCACGATGAGCTTCCGCACCATCTTGGCCTCGGAACGCACGTCCTGGCTCCCGGCGCCGTTCCGGCTGGTGCTGCGGTAGTAGTAGCCCTGGAGCCCGGAATCGGCCAGTACGGCGTTGTTGGCGGTGTGGTTGTAGACCACATCCAGGATGACGCCCATGCCCCGCTTGTGGATCTCATTCACGAGGGTCTTCAATTCGTTGACCCGCGCCGAGGGATCCAGCGGGCTGGCGGAGTACATCCCCGTGGGCGTGAAGTAGTTCTGGGGGTCGTAGCCCCAGTTGTAGTTGGCGCCGGAGGTCATGGCGATGTTCAGCTCGCGGGTGCCGATCTTCGTCTGGTCGTAGGTGTAGTTCTCCAGGGGGCAGAGCAGCTGAATATGGGTGACGCCCAGCTTCTGGATGTGGGGGAGCAGGTCGATCAGGCCCTTGAAGGTGCCCCAGGTGTGCCCGGCGGCGAAGCCGCTGAGGTTGGGATCCACCGTGAGGTCCCGCACCCCGGCCTCGTAGATGATGGCGTCGCGGTTCGAAGCGTAGGCGTAGGGCGCGGGTGTGGTGCCATCCACGCCCTTCATGGCGGAACCGTCGAAGTAGTACGAGGTCCCGGCGTAGGGGGTCCAGCCTCCGTCCGGCCCGATGGCCGAAGGATCCACGAGGGCGCCCTTGCCGATGCTGTCACCGGGGATGGAGGCCGAGGGGGTGTGGACCCACTGGGCCATGGACTTGGCGTAGGGATCCAGCACGTACTGGCTGCCCACCTGGAAGACATAGAACGGCTGGGCGGGGAGTGCGATGGCGCCGGTGGTCCAGATGCCGCCCGCGCCGCGGGTCATGGGCCGGGTGGCCGCGGGGCTGGTCAGCGCGTCGCTCCAGTTGGCGTAGAGGCACAGGGAAACGGTGCTGGCGTTCGGATTCCAGTAGTTGAGCGTCACGGTGCCGCTTCCGAAGACCGGACCGAGCGGGTTGCTGGGGATCTTGAAGTACGCGGGATCGACCGGCGGTGTGGCGGTGCTGTCTGCGTCAATGGCCGCGGCATCCCGCGCGGGGGTCGCCGTCCCGCCACCGCCCCCGCCCCCGCACCCCGCGAGGAGGATCAGGCTGGCGACCAAGGGGAGCAGGGTGCGGCGGGCCATGGGAGCCTCCGGAGCTTTGAGGTGGGTCGTTCAGCGGGCCGATCGCTTGTACATCCGCTCGTAGTACTCGTTGAGCATGCGCTGGACGCCGAAGGCCTCCCGGGTGCCCTGGATGGAGGCCACCATCATGTCCATCCATGCGTCCCGGCGATCGTAATAGGCAGGGAGCACCTCCTCGGCCAGCACCTTCTTGAAGGCCTTGAAGTCGTGCCTGTCGAGCACCGTCTCGTCCTCGCTCTCGAAGCCGTCCCCGAACTGCCAACCGTTCACACCATGCTGGCAGGCCTCGGGCCACCAGCCGTCCAGGATGGAGAGGTTCAGCACGCCGTTCATGGCAGCCTTCATGCCGGAGGTACCCGACGCCTCCTTCGGCCGGCGGGGGTTGTTGAGCCAGACGTCGGAGCCGCGGGTCAGCATCCGGCCGATCTCCATGTCGTAGTTCTCGAGGAAGACGACGCTCTCCGGATAGCGCTTCGTCATCTCGAGGATGTTCTCGACGATGCGCTTGCCGTTGTCGTCCAGGGGATGGGCCTTGCCGGAGAAGACGATCTGGAGCTTCCCGCCCTTCAGGATGGGCTCGATGAACTTCCGGTCGGTGAAGATGAAGTTGGAGCGTTTGTAGGGCGCCGCCCGCCGGGAGAAGCCGATGAGCAGCCGGTCTGCGTCGAGCTTCACGCCGGTCCGCGCCTCCACGAAGTGGATCAACCGCTTCTTGTTGTCCATGTGCGCCTTCCACAGCGCCTCCTTGGCCTTCCTCGACCCGTCACAGGCCGCCGCCAGGTCCAGCATGCGCGGGTCCACCCAGGTCGGCCGGTGGATGGCATTCGTGATGCCGATGATCTCGCTGCGGCCCTCGACGTGCCTCCACATGCCGTTCGAAGTGGCGCAGTGGAGCTCCGCCACGGCGTTGGAAATGCGGGACAGCCGGAGGGCCCCCACGGTCATATTGAAGGGGCTGCCGCCCAGCTGCTTGAGCTGGGCCTTCGTCAGGCCCAGGTTGGCGCCCATGTACATGAACCGGTCGATGGGGTGGGATTCATTGCCCTGGACGATGGGGGTGTGGGTGGTGAAGACCACTTCCTCCCGCGTCTTCGCCCAGGCCGCCTCGAAGTTGGCGCCCCTGGCCATGCGCTGGTGCATCAGTTCGAAGCCCGCGAACAGCGCGTGGCCCTCGTTGAAGTGGTAGACGTCGGGCTTGATGCGCAGGGCCTGCAGAGCCCGCACGCCGCCGATGCCCAGCACCATCTCCTGGGCCACCCGCTCCTCCCCGAACCAGCCGTACAGCTGCCCGGTGATCCAACGGGCCTCGCCATCGTTCTCCTCGATGTCCGTGTCCAGCAGGTAGAGCGAATCCACGCCGAAGCTGTTCACCCGCCAGACCTTCACCTTCACGGGACGGCCCTTGATCTCCACCTCCACGGTGACGCCGGTATCCTCCAGGAATTCGTGGCTGGCGCTCTTGTAGGCGTCGTACACCTTCCCGGTCCCCTCGTCCACCAGCTGCTCACCGTAGCCCTGCTTCCAGCGGATGCCGATGCCCACCATGGGGTAGCCGTGATCCTTCACGCCCTTGAGGTAGTCCCCCGCGAGGATCCCGAGCCCCCCGGAGTAGATCTTGAACGAGCTCTCGAGGGCATACTCCATGCAGAAGTACGCGACCCGGGGCAGTTTCTTGGCGGACATGGCCACTCCTTGCGTTCGATGTCGATGGATTTCGGCAGGGCGGGATCAGTGCGCGGTCTTCACGCGCTCCAGCAGCACCACGCCCTCGGCCTGGACCGCCACCTTCCCCTGGGCCACCGTCGCCGGCCGGCCCGTGAAGGCGTCCTCGAGGGCCTCGCCGTCCTGGAAGACCCCGGCGACGGGGATCTGGAGCGGACCCTTGGCGCCCAGGGCCACCACCACGCGGTCGCCGCTGGCGGCATCGACGCGGCTGAAGGTGTAGGGCTTCTCCGAGAGTTCATGATGCTCGCCCACGGCCAGGGCGCAGTGCCGCTCGCGGAAGGTGCCGAGCTTGCGCCAGAAGGCGAGTACCTGCGTGTCGGGGTTCGCCCAGTTCATGTCGGAGCGGGTGGCCTGCTGGGGATCGGTATTGGGCTTGTAGCCCAGGGGCCGTGCCGTCTCGTCGCCGTAGAAGATCTGAACCCCGCCTGGCGCCAGCAGGAGGGCGGCCCCGCCCTCGATCAGCTTCGTCCGGTCGAAGAGGATCGTGTCATGGGAAGAGAGGTAGTTCAGCATGTGGACCGGCTGCCCGGCCTGGAGCTTGGCGTACTGGCTGAAGAGCTTCTCGGGCCTGGCGAACTCGTCCGCGTCCCCCTGGAACTCGAAGTTGAGCATGGCGTCGAAGCCGTAGCGGAGCATCTTGTGCTTCTCCGGTCCCGCGCCCCAGTACTCGCCCACCATCCAGAAGGGGGCGTCGTCGATCTTGCGGGTGGGATTCTTCGCCTTAAAGTCCGCCAGGGCCTTCGTGGCTTCCGTCTTCAGCGCGGCCCAGGCCTCAGGTTCCACGTGCTTCACGGTGTCGCAGCGGAACCCGTCGATGCCATACTCCCGCACCCACTCCGTGAGCCACCTGATGAGGTAGCCGCGCACGGTGGTATCGGGCAGGTCCACGGCCTTCGTGTCCGGCTTGTCGTGGAGGAACTTCGGAAGCTTGACCAGCTTGGAGCTCTCCGTGCGGAAATCCGGCAGATAGGCGATCTGCATGGTGAGGTCGTTGCGGCCTCCGTCGATGTAGCCGGGAAGCCCCGCCCGCACCCAGTCGCGTCCCCACCAGTCGCTCCAGGCGTCGCTGTTGTAGTCGATGAAGCTGTGGTAGTTCTTCAGCGTGGCCTTCTCCCAGCCGGGCCAGAGCACGTTGACGTGCAGGTCGTGGGCCGTCTGGAGGTCCAGGTAGCCCGGGTGGTTCATCACCACATCGAACAGGATGCGGATGCCCTGGCTGTGGGCCGCGTCCACCAGCTCGCGCAGATCCGCGGCGGTGCCCATGTTCTTGTCGAGCACCGTGTAGTCCAGGGCGTAGTAGCCGTGATACGCATAGTGCTTGAACTCGCTCCGGCCACCCACCACCCAGCCGTGGATCTGTTCGTAGGGCGCCGTGATCCAGAGCGCGTTGACGCCGAGCTTCCGGAACCAGCCCTCCTTCAGCTTGAGGGTCAGGCCCTTCAGGTCCCCGCCATGGAAGGTGGCCACGTCGTCCTTCGGATCCTTCTCGCGCTGCCGGCCGTAGCTGTGGTCGTTGGAGGGGTCGCCGTCATAGAACCGATCCGTCATCACGAAGTAGACGATGGGGTTCTGGGCGAAGGTACCCGGAATCGACACCGGGACCGGGGCCTGGCCGCGGGCGGGGAGGCAGGCGGCAGCGAGGCCGGCGGCGAAGACCAGCGCGCGGGCGGCCATGGGAAGGGAGCGGAGCGGCTTCATGGGACCTCTGGACGGACCGGGGGCGGGCCCCGGGGAGGATCGCTTCCCGGGGCCCGGCAGGCCTACTTGGCGGGTTCGGCGGGATGCGCCTTCAGGCAGTCTTCGAGGGAGTAGTAGATGATGCGGTCCTTCTCCCAGACCCAGATCTCCTTGTGCTGGAGGCCGTCGAAGGCCATGTCCTTGCCGCCCTGCTCCTTGATGTCGCCCTTGTGGATGATGTAGTTGACCTGCATCTTGGCGCCGGTGGAGAACTCGTCGGCCTTGACGTACCAGTAGACGCCGAAGTCGTCCTTGCCGGTCGGCATCATGGGGTTGGGCCACTCGATGTCGGGCAGCGGCATGTTCGGGCTCTTCCAGAGATGGACGCCCCACTTGTCGTACTTGCCATCGACGCGATGGTAGTGGATCGCGACCATGCCTTCGGGGGGCGCGGCGAGGGCGGGGGTGAGGGCCAGGGCGAACACGGCCATCACCTTGAGGAAGGTGCTGCGGAGGCTCATGCGTGACTCCTTGTGGGAAGGGGAGGACGGGGATCGCCCTCGGGTTTGGGAAGGATCAGCCCTTGTTGGCGCCGGAGGTGAGGCCCGAGATCATCCAGCGCTGGGCGAGGATGAAGACGACCGAGACAGGCAGGCCGGAGAGGATCGCCGCGGCGGCGAAATCTCCCCAGAGATAATGCTGGGCGTAGAGGAACTGCTTGGCGCCCACGGCCATGGTGAGCCGGTCCTGGCTGTGGAGGAGAACCGAGGCCACGGGATATTCGTTGACGGCGCCGATGAAGGCCAGCAGGAAGACCACCATGAGGATGGGCAGGGCCATGGGCAGCAGCACGCGCCAGAAGGCCTGCCAGGGCGTGGCCCCGTCCACCGTCGCGGCTTCCTCGATCTCGGGCGGGATGCTCTCGTAGAACCCCTTGATGATCCAGATATGCAGGGCGATCCCCCCGGAGTAGGCCAGCACCAGGGCCCAGTGGCTGTTCACGCCGAGGGCCGGGAAGGCGTGCCCGATCCGCGAGAAGATGGAGTGGATGGCGACCAGGGCCAGCACCGTGGGGAACATCTGCATGAGCATCAGGCCCGTCAGGGCGGCCTTCTTCCGGGCGAATCTCAGGCGCGCGAAGGCGTAGGCCGCGGTGGTGGAGAGCAGCACGGCCACGGTCGCCGAGAGCGTCGCCACCTTCACCGAATTCCAGAGCCAGTGCAGCACCGGCAGGTCCGGTTGGATCACCCGGCCGTCCACGGTCGTGACGGGCAGGCCCAGCGCGAAGCGCCAGTGCTCGAGGCTGATGGTCTTCGGGACGAGGCTGCCCCCGGCGAAGTTGCCCGGCCGGAGGGAGATGGAGACCACCATCAGCAGCGGGAAGGTGACCAGCGCACAGAGGAAGATCAGGAAGGCATGGGCGGCGAAGATCCGCCAGCGCTGGGACTTGTCGATGACGATGGCCATGGCGTCCTCCTCTCAGCCCTTGTCCTGCTGGGAGATCCTCGTGGCCCGGATCTGGATCATGGCGATCGCCGCGACCATCAGGAAGACCACGGTGGAGATCGCCGCGGCCAGGCCGAATTTCTGGCCCGAATCCTGGAAGGCGATCCGATAGGTGTACGTGGCCAGCAGATCCGTGGTACCGGCCGGCACCGAGGTGTTGAGGTAGTCCGGCAACCCTCCAGTCAACAGGTTGACGAGCACCAGGTTGTTGAAGTTGAACGCGAAGGAGGCGATCAGCAGGGGCGTCAGGGGCCGGATGATGAGGGGCACGGTGATCTTGAAGAAGTTGGTGAGGGGCCCTGCGCCCGCCACAGCGGACGCCTCGTAGAGGTCGTTCGGGATCGCCTTGATGAGGCCCATGCAGACCACCATCATGTAGGGGAAACCCAGCCAGGTATTCACGATCAGCAGCATGGACCGGGCGAGGAGGGGATCCGAGAACCAAGTGGGACTGAGGCCGAAGAGGCCGTGGAGCACCAGGTTGATCTCCCCCGTGTTCTGGTTGAACAGCCCCTTGAACACCAGGATCGAGATGAAGCTGGGGATGGCGTAGGGCAGGAACAGCAGCAGGCGGTAGGCCCCCTTGAACCGCAGGGAATCCCAGTTGAGGAGCACGGCCAGCACCATGCCCAGCGAGGTGCAGAAGAGCACGGACAGGGCGGAGAAGACGACCGTCCAGACGAAGATGTGGCCGAAGGGTTCCCGCAGGGAGGCGTCGGTGAAGATCTGGGTGTAGTTCTGCCAGCCGATGTCCACCTGGAAGCCCGGTTGCACCGGCTCCCCGTCCGCCGTCTCGTAGAAGCCGGTCTTGAAATTGGGCCGGATTACGCTCTGGTCCTGGTTGTTGGTGAGGCTCCCATCTGGATTCCGGGTGTACTGGAGCCGCTGGGGTGCGAATTCGTGCAGACCCGTCATCCGGACGTGGACACCGCTCGGCATCACCACCACCAGGCGCTTCAGGGCGTCCTGGCGCTCGATGAGGTCGCGGAGGGACATCGCCCCGTCGGGGACAGGGGCGGTGGTGGGAACCGCCTGCAACGTCACCGCCTGCTCCGTCGGCTCCGCCGCCTCCAGGGCCACGGGTCCGGTCAGGAAGGCGGCCCCGGTGTCGGCATCCTCGAGGCGGACTCGCCACCGTCCGCCATCGGGGATTACCTCGGAATTGAAGGTGGATCCGTCCGCGCGGTAGGTCTCTTCCAGGAGGTACTGGGTGGCCCGCTTGAAGTTGAGGAGGTTCTTCGAGCTGTAGTTGGTGAACCCGATGCGGACGGTGTAGAGCATGGGGAACACGACGAAGATGAGCGCCGCCCCGATGCCCGGGAAGAGGTACCGATAGGCATAGGCCTTCTGCGTGGTGTAGACCCAGACGAAGCAGGCCAGCGTCGCCAGCATCACGGCCGCGAGCAGGGTCTCCCCCATGGCGTAGACCAGGGTGGTGATGTACAGCCCGGCCAGCCCCAGCGCGAGGATCACCGCGGGCAGAAGGAATCGCTTGAGGGCCTTGGGCATGGGCGGGCTCGTTCCGGAAGGCGGGGCGGGAGCAGGAAGGGGGCAGGCCGTCCGGCCCGCCCCCTCCGGGTGGATGACTACTTCAGGATCCGCTTGGCGGCGGCGTCCAGGGCTTCCTTGGGCGTCTGCCGGCCCTCGGTCATGTTGTTCAGGGCGGAGACCATGGCGGCCCAGAAGCGGCCCATCTGCGGGTTGTTGGGCATCACCACGCCATCGCGGGCGCTGGCCATGGAGGTCTGGATGAAGGGATCGTTCTTCATCTTCGCGTAGGCCGCCTTGCTGGCGGGGGCGCCGATGGGCACGTCGGCATTGATGGTCTCGATGCCCTTCGGGCTCAGCATGTAGTTCTCGATGAACTCGCGGGCGACGTCCACATTGCCGGCGCCCGAGGCGGCCTTGGTGATCATGGCGCCCATGTAGCCCACGAAGGGCCTGGAGGGCTTACCGGCCACGCTGGGGATCTTGGCCACGCCGAAGTTGATCTTGGCCTTGCGGAGGTTGTCCCAGGCCCAGGGGCCGCTGATCATCATCGCGATCTTACCCTGCGCCACGCCGGCTTCCATGTCCGCGTAGGTGGCGCCCTTGGGCATCACGCCGGTGGAGACCATCTTCGTCAGCAGCTCGGCCCCCTTGAGGGCGCCGGCGTTGTTCACACCCGTGTCCTTGGGATCATAGGTGCCGTCGGCCTTCATCTTGAATGCGTACCCGCCGTTGGCGGCCAGCATCGGCATTGTGAAGTAGGTGTTGGTGTAGTCCCACAGGATGGCCTTCTTGCCCTTGGCCATCATGGCCTTGTCCAGGGCGAAGATCTCCTCGAAGGTCTTGGGCGGCGTCTTGATGAGGGCCTTGTTGTAGATGAGCGACACGGCCTCGATGGCAATGGGGTAAGCCCACACCTTCCCCTTGATGGTGAAGGCCTGCCAGGCGGCGGGATCGATGTCGTCCTTGATCTTCTTGCCCGGGGTCACGGCATTGATGACACCGCTCTCGGCCCACTCGCCCACGCGGTCATGGGCCCAGATCCAGATGTCGGGCCCCTTGCCCTCCTCGGCCGCCTCCTGGAACTTCCCGGGGGCGTCTTCGGGGTGTTCGACGATGACCTGCACGCCGGTCTTCTTGGCGAAGTCGTCGCCCACCTTCTGGAGGCCGCGGTAGCCCTTGTCGCCGTTGATCCACACGAGCAGCTTGCCCTTCTCGGCGGCCCTGGCCTGGATGCAGACGCCGGCGAGGAGGGCCATGGTCGTGACCGTCGCAAGCTTGCGGAGGTTGGATGGAATGCTCACGTCTGTCTCCTTTGGTTGGCCCGAAGGCCCGGTTGAGCGGAAGGATCGGATCAGGGGATCCGGGGCAGGGTCCGGTCGTCCGGACCGAAGAGCAGGCAGTGCTTGGCGGGGAAGCGGAGGTGGGTCTCGTCCCCCGTGCGGAGCGGGGTCTCGGGTTGGGATTTGACCGTCAGCTGGCCGGCGCTGCCCGGCAGCTGGACGTAGAGGAAGACCGTGTCCCCCAGGTGCTCGGCCACGAGCACCGAGGTGCGGGCCGTACCCTCCTCCGCGGTGGTTCCGGCGATGAGACGCTCTGGGCGGATGCCCAGCGTGAGCGGCGTGTCCGCCTCGAGGCCGCGGGCATCCGCACCGGCCGACAGCAGGGTGCCGTCCTCCAGCCTCACGGTGGCCCCGGCCTCGGTGGCCGAGACGAGGCTGCAGGACAGGAAGTTCATCTTGGGCGAACCGATGAACCCCGCCACGAAGCGGTTCGCGGGGCGGTGGTAGAGCTCCAGGGGGGAACCGACCTGCTCGAGGCGGCCCTGGTTGATCACCACGATCCGGTTGGCCAGCGTCATGGCCTCCACCTGGTCGTGGGTGACATAGACCATGGTGGTGGCCAGGTCCCTGTGCAGGCGGGCGAGCTCCACCCGCATCTGCACGCGCAACCCGGCGTCGAGGTTGGACAGGGGCTCGTCGAATAGGAACACGCCCGGCTTCCGGACGATGGCCCGTCCGATGGCGACCCGCTGGCGCTGCCCTCCCGACAGGGCCTTGGGGCGGCGATCGAGCAGGGGCTCGATCTGGAGGATCTTCGCGGCCCGGAGGACGGCCGCCTGGATCTCCGCCTTGGGCTGACCGGCGAGCTTGAGCCCGAAGGCCATGTTCTCGGCCACGGTCATGTGCGGGTAGAGCGCGTAGCTCTGGAACACCATGGCGATGCCGCGCTTGGAGGGCGGGACCTCGTTCACCCGCTGGCCGCCGATGAACAGCTCCCCGCTGCTGATCTCCTCGAGCCCGGCGATGCAGCGCAGCAGGGTGGACTTGCCGCAGCCCGAGGGCCCCACGAAGACGACGAACTCCCCGTCCTGGATCTCGAGGTCGATCCCGTGGAGGATCTCAGTGTCCCCGAAGGACTTGCGCAGCGCGTTGAACTGGAGGTTGGCCATGGGGGATCCGGTGTCGAAGCGGGGGTGGAGCCTGATGGATAGGCCGGGAAGGCCCGGAAGGCAAGTCAGTGGAGGTCGCCATGGAGGGTGCCCTGGAACCCGCTGCCCGCCAGGTAGAGCACGCGGAGCCCGTGGGCCGGGATCAGCTCGGCGGTGTAGCTGTCGCCGGACAGGGCCGTGACGCCCTGGAGGTCGCCGAGGATGGCCTGGACAGACCCCCCCGCGGGCACACCCAGGCTCGTGAGTCCTGAGACAGTGAAGGTCAGGGGCGCGGCCGTGAGGTTCGCCACCACCAGCACGCGCTCGGTCCCCGCCGAGCGCAGGTAGGCCAGGGCCTTGCCGGGGCCCGCGTCGGTGGCCACGGTCGCGTAGCCGCCCCGCAGGGCCGGATAGGCCTTCCGGGCCTGGATGAGGTATTTGCACCAGCTGAGGATGGAATCCGGCTGCTGGGATTGCGCGGCCACCCGGCTCCAGTCCATGGGCTGGCGCAGGTTGATGTCCGAACCCGACTGGCCGGTCATGCCGACCTCGTTGCCGTAGTAGAGGATGGGGGTCCCCGGAGCCAGCAGGTTCAGGGCCTCCGCCAGGATGATCTCCGCCCGGTCGCCCCCGTACTGGGTGCCGGGGCGCGAGATCAGGTTGTCGTGGTTGGAGTCGAAGGTCGCGGACTGGTAGCCGGCCGGATAGGTGCGCTGCTCGAACTCCCAGAGGGACGTGAGCTGCGTCGCATCAGACTTGCTGATGGTGTTGTAGATGGCCCAGGGCGCGCTGAAGTCCAGGCACATGTGGAACTCGTTCGCGCCGTTGCCGTAGTAAGGCGTGACGCCGGCGGCGTCGTTGGTCCAGGCCTCGGCGATCATCGCCTTGCTGCTGTGCTTCGCGGGGTCCCCGCCGGGGTGCGGGTGGAGATCGCCGGCGTCGTACTCGTCCATGAGCCTGCGGAAGGCCTGGAGCTGCGCGTGGGTGTCGGGCTGATCCGCGCCCTGGCCGGGCCCGGATTCGCAGAGGTAGCGCACCGCATCCACCCGCATGCCGTCGAAGCCCCGGTCCAGCCAGTAGGCCTCCACCTTCCGGAGCTCGGCCTGCACCGCGGGGTTGTACCAGTTGAGGTCGGCCAGCGAGGTCACGCCGAAGGCGGTGTAGAAGTAGCCGTGGGCGCCCGGCTTCCAGACATCCTGGGGGGTGCCGCCGCCCCAGGGATAGCCCCAGCCAGCCTCGGGCGCGGGCTTCCAGACGTACCAAGTGTCCCGGGTGGAGCTGTCCGTGAACCAGGGATGCAGCGTGGAGGTGTGGTTCGGGACGAAGTCGAACAGGACCCGGATGCCCCGCGCGTGGGCCGCGTCCAGGAGGCTCTTCAGCTCGGCGCGGGTGCCGAAGCGGTCGTTCACGGCGTAGTAGTCCGTGGTGTCGTAGCCGTGCATGTTGTCGCCCTTGTACCCGCACTCGAAGATGGGCGAGAGCCACAGGGCGTTGACGCCGAGGGACTGGAGGTAGTCCAGTTTCGACTGGATGCCGGGAAGGTCGCCGATGCCGTCCTGGTAGACGCCATCGGCGAAGGCCTTCACCCAGATGTGGTACACCACTGCATTCCGGTACCAGCCGGGCGCGTTCTCCATCTGCTGCCCGGGGGCGATGGTCGTCGTATCCACCGGGTAGCGGCTGGTCGCGTCCGAACTGGGGCCGTGGCAGCCCAGCCCGCCGGCGAGCAGCAGGGAGGACAGGAGTGCGGCGATCGGGAATGGGCGGGTTCTCACATCACATCCTTGGGACTCGCCAGCCAGGGGACGGCCCGTCCGGAGACGGGCCGTCCGGCTGCATGGAACCTACCACCAGGCCTCGATCTGGGCGCCGTAGGTGGTGCCATCGAGGGCCGTGCCGAAGGCGCCGCCGGCGATGGTGCCCCAGTTGTTGGCGACCTGGTTCCAGTTGGCCTTGGTCACGAACAGGCGGATCTGGGGGCGGGACCAGAAGCTGCTCTGGGGGCTCCACTGGAGGGCGATCGTCTTCTTGGTGAGGCTACGGGTCTCGGACTCGCCATCGAACTTCAGGTGATCCATGCCGATCTCGGCGGCCACGCTGAAGTGCTTGGTGAAGAACCAGGTGGGCCGGGCGCCGAGGGAGGTCCACTTGGCCTCGGTGCTGTTGGAGGTGCCCATGAAGAGACCGCCGCCGGGCTCGTTCGGCGAATCCTGCTTCCGGTAGATGGCCACGGCCTGCATGCCGAAGTGGGAATTGGGCTGGATGTAGAGGGCGTCCATGACCTCCCACCAGTTGTTCTTGGTGGAGATCTCGGGGTTGTACCAGTTCCAGAAGGTGGAGCCGTCCCCCTTGGTCAGGTAGACCTTGTTGTCCCCGCCCCAGATGCCGGACTGGGTGTAGAGGATGCTGTACTGGCGGCCCACGTTATTGTTGCCGGGGCCGGCGACGTCCTTGCGGACGTGGGGTTCGTTGTACTGGAGGCCGAAGGTGAACGTGCTGTTCTCCCAGAGGGAGACGTCGGAGAGGCGGAGATCGTGGGAACCCACGGCCACCTTGCCGTTCAGGGTGTAGACGTTGGTGTTGGTAACGCCCAGGGGGTTCCAGGCGGGATCGGTGCCGTTGTTGTTCCACCAGGTCGCCACGTTGCCGGTATCGTGCTGGATGTAGGCGTAGTGCAGCTTGCCGAAGCCCAGGTCGATATTCTCGATGCCGACACCGTCGCCACTGTTGTTCCAGTACCAGTAGTCGCGGATGTGGAGGTCCTGGCGCTGGTAGAAGCGCCGGCCGGCCCACAGGGTCGCATCCTTGAAGAAGCTGCTGTTGCCGAGCACACCGGCGGCCTCGCCCCAGCCCTCACGCAGCCACACCTGCTGGTTGGGATTGGAGGCCATCGAGCCGTCCACATTGCCGCCCGCGTCGGCGGACGCGTCCCGGGCCGAGTAGTACTGGCGGAAGGAGGGCCGGAAGTGGAGCTTGAAGGTCACGCCGTCCTTGTCGTAGGCGCGGACATCCATGGCCAGCTCGAGGTAGTTGTCCGTTTCGTTGCCGAGCCGGTAGCCGGGGCCGCCCGTGACGCTGTCGGCGGTGCCGGGGAGGTAGAAGGTGGCCTGCTCACCGCCGTTGGAGGAGCGGCCGGTGCCGGCGCGCATGTAGCCGTGGAGCTCGAACACGTCCTGGGCGGCCAGGGGGCCGGCGGCCAGCAGCACGGCCAGGGCGGCGAGAAGGGTTGAGGAGCGCTTCATGGGACTTGCCTCCAGTGGGTAGCCGCGAGGCGGCTGGTTGAGGGGGGTACTGCGTCGTGAGACGGACCGGTGGGGATCACCCCATGCGGCCGAAGAATCCGCCCCAGGGGGGGAGGTGGAGCGTGCGGCCCTCCAGGCGGCAGGCTTCGAGGCCGTGGCCTTCCAGAGGCCGGACCGGAGCTGGGAGGAGGTGCTGGATCGCCCTGCCGCCGAGGTTGAAGACCGCCAGGATCTTCTCCGGGCCGTCCTGCCGGAGCAGCGCCAGGATCGGCTCGGTGGTCCGATAGAAATGGATGCTGCCGCGGCGGAGGGCCACCGAGCCCTTCCGCCAGGCGAGGAACCGTCGGTAGAACGCGAGCACGGATTCCGGATCGGCGGACTGGGCGGCCACAGATCGGCGCAGGTGGTCCGGGAACATGGGCAGCCAGGGCTCCACCTCGGAGAACCCGCCCCTGGGCGCTTCGCCGGTCCAGGGCATGGGGGTCCGGCAGCCGTCGCGCCCCTTGAAGTCGGGCCAGAAGGCGATGCCGTAGGGATCGATGAGGCGGTCGAAGGGGACATCGGCCTCGGGCAGGCCCAGCTCTTCGCCCTGGTAGATGCAGAAGCTTCCCCGCAGGGATCCCAGCATCGCGACCAGCAGCTTGGGGAAGGCCGGATCCTCCACCCCCCGCCCCCACCGGGTGGCCACCCGGGTGCAGTCATGGTTGGAGAGGGACCAGCATCCCCAGCCCCCGCCCCGGCTGATGCCCCGCTCGAATTCCTGGACGACGGAGCGGATGCGCCGGGCCGTGAACTCCTCTGTGAAGAGGCTGAACCCGTAGGCCATGTGCAGTTTGTCCCCATCGGCGGTGTACTCGGCCATGGTCGCCAGGGCCCCCTCGTCCCCGATCTCGCCCACGCTCGTGACCCCGTATTCGTTCATCAGGGCGCGGAGGCGTTTCAGGAAGGCCAGGTTCTCGGGACGGCTCTTGTCGTAGCGGTGGACCTGCCGGCCGTAGGGATTGCCCTCCCGTACGGAGGTCAGCTCCACCTTTCCGGGCCGGGCGGGCGGGTTGTTCCGCAGCTTCGGATCGTGGAAGTGGAAGTTGCAGGCATCGAAGCGGAAGCCGTCCACCCCGCGCTCCATCCAGAACCGCACCTCCTGGAGCAGCTGGGCCTGCACCGGCTCGTGGTGGAAGTTCAGGTCCGGCTGGGACTCCAGGAAGTTGTGGAGGTAGTACTGGCGGCGGCGCGGCTCCCAGGTCCAGGCGGGCCCGCCGAAGACCGACAGCCAGTTGTTGGGGGGCGTGCCGTCGGGGCGCGCCTCGGCCCAGACGTACCAGTCGGCCCGGGCGTTGGTACGGCCGGAACGGCTCTCCCGGAACCAGGGGTGCTGGTCGGAGGAATGGGACAGCACCTGGTCGATGAGCACCTTCAGGCCCAGCCGGTGCGCCTCCGCCACCAGGCGGTCGAAGTCTGCCAGGGTGCCGAAGGTGGGGTCCACGTCGCGGTAGTTCGACACGTCGTAGCCGAAATCCTTCATGGGCGACGTGAAGAACGGGGAGATCCAGATGGCGTCCACCCCCAGGTCGGCCACATAAGGCAAATGGGTGGTGATGCCGGGCAGATCCCCGATCCCATCCCCGTTCGTGTCCTGGAAGCTGCGGGGATAGATCTGATAGATGGAGGCCCCCCGCCACCACTCGGTGGTGCCGACCGGCTTCTGGGTGGCCGGGGCCTCAATTCCACGGGGAGCTGGGGTGCGGGACATGGGAAGGCCTGGCGTGGCTGGGAAGAGGTGGGGTGGGGAGAGACCGGCTTGATTGGAGATGTAAGCGGTTACAAACTGATCGCCAGGGAGAAGGGACCTGCCATGGCGAGTCGGAAGGGGATCAGGCAGAGCGTGGTTTGGAGTGTCCCATGTAAACGGTTACAAGAAGATCGGAGGTATGTTCCATCGGTGTTCCAGCTCTGTCAAGCGAGCTCTGGCGGCCCCCCTTCGCCCCGTGATGAAGCGCACATCTGCCCCTGGACCCCCAGCCTCCCGGCAGGGGCTGCGGTGATCCGGGGAGCCTGCTTCCCACCGCTACCAGAGCCGCAGCAGGGCGCTCGAACCTTCCACCGCTGCGCGGGTCCCGCAGCCCCTCTCCAGCCCGGTCCTCCGGACCGCGCCCCTGCCGAAAGGTGTTGCCGTGTCGGATGAAACCGTTAACACCCCCATGCTCGTGGCCGATGTCGGGGGCACCAACCTCAACCTGGCCCTCCTGGTCCCGGATGGCCCCCGCTACCGGCTCCTCCGCATGGCGCGCTTCCGCACCCAGGAGGAGCGCTCCCTGGCGGAGCCCATCGAGCGTTTTCTCGCCACGGACCCGGCCCGCCGCCCCGACCGGGCCTGCCTTTCCGGCGCCGGGCCGGTGGTGGACGGCCGCATCCGGCTCACCAACGCCCCCTGGGACATCGACGGACCCGCCCTCCAGGACGCCCTGGGCATCCCGGTGCGGGTGGTCAACGATTTCATCGCCCTCTCCGCCGGAACGCTGCAGCTGGACCTGGCGGACCCCGCGCAGGTGACCCCCCTGCCCCACGCCGACGGCAGCCTGCCCCAGCCGGATCCCCGCGGCCTGGTCCTGGTGGTCGGTGCCGGGACGGGCCTCGGGGTGGGTTTCCTCGTTCACTCCCCCGCCGGGGTCCGCGTCTTCCCGAGCGAAGGGGGGCACATCGGTCTCCCGGTCTTCGACGAGGACAGCCTCGCCCTCTGGCGCCACCTGGCCGAAGGGCTGCCCGGCCCGCCCGGCGCCGAGATGGCCGTCTCGGGGCCGGGCCTGGCGCGCATCTTCCGGTTCCTGGTCGATACCCGACGGACGGCCTGCACCCCCGCGGGAGCCGCCATCCTGGATCTTCCCGAGCCGGTCCAGCCTGCCGCGATCGCCGCGCTCGCGGGCAGCGATCCAGCCTGCGGGCGGGCCATGGTGATCTTCGTCGACCTCTACGCGCGGGTCTGCGCCGAGCTGTGCGCGGCCTTCCTCCCCGCGGGCGGGCTCTTCCTGGCCGGCGGCATCGTGGCGAAGAACCCGGAGCATTTCCAGAGGGAGCGCCGCTTCATGGCCCGCTTCGAGCGGAACTACCGGGAGCACCTGGACCGCCTCGCCCGGGCCACCCCGGTGTTCCTGGCCCGGGACTACGACCTCAGCCTCTACGGGGCGGCCCAGGCCTGGTCGATATCCTGACGGAGACCCACCGCTCCCATCATTTGACGCCCCATGGATCGAACGGTATTCATGGATGGCCCCACCCCTTGGAACCCCACGAACCATGAAGATCACCATCGGCGAGATCGCACGGCAGGCCGGTGTCTCCACCGGCACGGTGAGCCGCGTCATCAACGGCAAGCCCACGGTGGCGGCGGATACCCGCGCTACGGTCCTCGCGGTGATGAAGAAGCTCGGCTACGAGCCCGATCCGGTGGCCCGGGAGCTGTCCCGACGCACCAAGCACACCCTCGGCATCTGGGTGGGCGCGGGAGAGAACCGGCTGTCGCCCTACTTCAACGTTATCTGGCGGGCTCTCCTGCGGGAGATGCAGGTGCGGGCCACCCAGTTCGTGGAACTGCCCGTGGACCTCACACCGGTGCGGCGCAAGCTCGATGCCGTCCTGATGTTCCATTGCGCCGACATCGACCAGCGCCTGGCCACCCTCTGGCGCCGGGGCGTTCCCGGGGCCCTCATCGGCCATCATCCGAACGTTTCGTGCGTCGCGCCGGACGACATCGGCGGCGGGCGGCTGGCCGCAGAACGCCTCCTGGCCCTCGGCCACTGGGACCTCCTCCACCTCACCGTGGCCGACGAGCACCAGTGGGCCGTGGACCGCGCGGCGGGATTCACCGCGGCGCTCTCCGAGCACCAGGGCGGCGCCCTGGCCCCGACCATCCTCCGTGGCGGAGGGTCCGTCCTGGGCGGCTACCGCCTGATGCGGGATGCCTGGCTCCAGGGGCATCGGCCCACGGGGATCTTCTGCGCCACGGATGAAATGGCCGTCGGGGCCCTGGGGGCCCTGGCGGATCTGGGCGTGGCCGTGCCCGAGCAGGTCTCGATGCTGGGCTTCGATGGGCTGGTGGACCTCTACCCCGGCCTCGCCTCCGTGGCCCAGGACATTCCCACCATCGCCCACGAAGCCGTCAACCTCGCCCTGAACGCCATCGAGGGAGATGTCGTCCGGCACGTCATCGTCCCCGTGAAGGTCCTCGAGGGTGCCACCCTGGGGCCTGCGCGCCACCGGCCGGCCCGCTGACCACGCTCCCGTCGAAGGCCTGGGGACTCAGCTGACCGGCGTCCCGGATCCGGGCCTGGACCAGCGCCCTTCGAAATGGATGACCACGGGTTCGCGAGCCGCCTCGCGGGCAGGGGCCAACCCCAGCCGTTCCGCCTCCGCCCGGAAGAAGGCCATGGCCCTCGGCAGGTCCACCTGCTGGGGGCAGCGCTGCGCGCAGGCCCGGCAGTCCGAGCAGCACCAGATGGCCTCGGAGCCGAGCACGCGCCGGTCGAAGCCCTCGAATCCCGTCTGGGCCAGGCGGACGAGCCGGCAGGGCGGGAGATCCATGTCCGCCGCCGCGGGACAGACGACGCTGCAGGTTCCGCACTGGTCGCAGTAGGCCAGGGAGATCCCCGTGGCCTCCCTCAGCCGATGGACGAGGCTGGAGCCTGGACGGGCGGCGCTGGGAGCAGGGAGAGGCATGGCGACTCCGGCGAGACCGGAACCGCCGGTCGCGAACCCCACGAACCGGAGGTGAAGGGTCGATCGCCACCGGAAAGATAGGCCCGGGCCCCTGTGATCGAGATCACGAGGAGGCCGAAGACCCAATGGCCATGCGGATCTTCCTGTGCCCACAGGTTCCGCCGTCCGGTCCTGAGCGAAGGACGCGGTTCACTGGCAGAGCTTGCCCCCCAGGGGCTTCCCCCCCATCAGGTGGAAGTGGAGGTGGAACACCGACTGCCCGGAGTCGGGGCCGCAGTTGGTGAGGAGGCGCCAGCCGCTCTCCAGCACGCCGGCCCCCTCCGCCAGCCGGACCGCCACCTGGGGGATCCGCCCCACGGCCTCGGCGATCTCCGGCGTCATGTCACAGAGACCCTCGCAGTGGCGCTTGGGAATGAGCAGCAGATGGACCGGCGCCTGGGGGAAGATGTCCTTGAATGCCAGAATGGCATCGTCCTCGTACACCACCGCGGCCGGGATCTCCTTGGCCGCGATCTTGCAGAACAGGCACTCGCTCATCGGGGTCCTCCCTTGTTCCACATCATCCTGCACCAGCCCGAGATTCCGCAGAATACCGGAAGCATCGGCCGCCTCTGCGTGAACAACGGGGCGAAGCTGCACCTGATCCACCCCCTGGGCTTCGAGGTGAGCGACTACTACCTGCGCCGGGCCGGGCTGGACTACTGGGAGAAGCTGGCGCCGACCCACTACACCGACTGGCAGGATTTCCTGGCCCGCAACCCGGCGAAGCGCCTCTGGTTCTTCAGCACCAAGGGGGACCGCCGACACACGCAGGTGGCCTGGGAGTACGGCGACGGGCTGGTCTTCGGCCGGGAGACGCGCGGCCTGCCGGAGGATCTCCTCCGCGCCCATCCCGACCGGTTGGTGCGCATCCCCATGCTGGGCGAGTTCCACCGGAGCCTGAACCTGGCCCAAGCCGCGGCCATTGGCCTTTACGAGGCCCTGAGGCAGACTGAAGGCTGGTAGAGAGCACCGGAGCCACCCATGAGCCAAGCCCCCATCCGAGTGGTGATCGCCAAGCCCGGTCTCGACGGCCACGACCGCGGGGCCAAGGTGGTGGCGCGGGCCCTCCGGGACGCGGGCATGGAGGTGGTCTACACGGGCCTCCGGCAGACGCCCCAGCAGATCGTGGCCGCGGTGGTGCAGGAGGACGCCCGGGTGCTGGGACTGAGCATCCTCAGCGGCGCCCACAACCAGATCTTTCCGGAGGTCATGCGCCTTCTGAAGGAGCAGGGCGCGGACGATGTGCTGGTCTTCGCCGGCGGCATCATCCCGGATGGCGATGTGCCCGGCCTGAAGGCCCTCGGCATCCGCGAAATCTTCCAGCCCGGCACCAACACCGATGACGTGGTGGCCTTCATCCGGCGCGAGCTCGGCGCCTGATGGCCAAGGCCTCGCCCCTGTTCGAGTGCACCGCCTGCGGGGCCCGCCATCCCAAGGCCCTGGGCAAGTGCACGGCCTGCGGCGCCTGGGATACCGTCCAGGAGGTGCGCGGCAGCCTGAAGCGCGACCTCCAGCGGGCCGGCTCGGCCTACGCCCAGAGCCACTACACGGGCCCCGTGGCCCTGCCGGATGTGGAAGTGGCCGACGCCCAGCGGGCCGCCACGGGGCTGGCGGAGCTGGATCGCGTGCTGGGCGGCGGGGTGGTGCCGGGCATGGTGGTGCTGCTGGGGGGCGAACCCGGCATCGGCAAGTCCACCCTCCTGCTGCAATGGGCTGCCAGCGCCCCGGGCACCGTGCTCTACGCCAGCGGCGAGGAGAGCGAGCGCCAGATCAAGCTACGGGCCCAGCGCCTGGGCGCGGAGAACCCGGACATCCACCTGCTGGCCGAGACGGACGTGCGCCGCATCATTGAGGAGGCCGAGCGCATGAAGCCGGGCCTGCTGCTGGTGGACAGCATCCAGACCCTCTTCGACCCCGATTTCGAATCCAGCGCCGGCAGCGTCAGCCAGGTGCGGGGCTGCGCCGCCATGCTCACCCGCTGGGCCAAGGCCACGGGCACGCCCCTGGTGCTGGTGGGCCACGTCACCAAGGACGGCGGCCTCGCCGGCCCCAAGGTGCTGGAGCACCTGGTGGACACGGTGCTGGCCTTCGAGGGCGACCGGCACCACCACCACCGCCTGCTGCGCGCCCTCAAGAACCGCTTCGGCGCCGCCTTCGAGCTGGGCGTCTTCGCCATGACCGAGAAGGGACTCGTGGCCGCCGAAGGCAACCCCTTCTTCCTGGACGCCGAGCCGCGGCCCGGCTGCGCCGCCACGGTGGTGCTCAGCGGCACCCGGCCCATGGTGGTGGAGATCCAGGCCCTGGTGGCGCCCGCTGGCCTCGGCATCCCCCGCCGCACCGCCCTGGGCCTCGACGGGCAGCGGCTGGCCATGCTCTGCGCCGTCATCGAGCGCCGGGGCGGCGTGCAGCTCCACGACCGGGACGTCTACGTGAACGTGGCCGGCGGCCTGGAGATCGAGGACCCTGCTGCGGATCTGGCCGTCATCGCGGCCCTCTGCAGCAGCGCCACGGGCCGCCTGCTGGCGGAGAAGGCCCTCTTCATGGGCGAGGTGGGCCTCACCGGCGAGGTGCGCCCCGTGGCCCAGCTGCCGCTCCGCCTCCAGGAGGGCGCCCGCCTCGGCTTCGCCGCCGCCGCCGTGCCGCGCCTGGGCCTCGAGGGGAAGGCCCCCCTGGACCTCTTCCCGGAGACCAGCGTGGAGCGCCTGCGCGGCAAGGGCTGGCTGAAGGGGAGCGTGGAGGAGTAGGACTCCCCGGGACGGTTCGGTCCTATCCTCGTTCCATGACCTGGAAGCCCAGCCTCCGGCCCGGCGTGGATCCCCGGGCCCTGCCCCTCGATGCGCGGCAGGCGCAGCTGCTTGCGCGGCTGGACGGGACCCTGGGCCTGCCGGACCTCGCGGCCTCCATGAACCTGGGCGAGGACCAGGTGGCCGGGCTGCTGGAGGCGCTGGTGACCCTGGGCGCTGTCCTGCCCCGGGCCGGGGAAGTCCCCGAAGCCGAGGAGGACGCCCCCGCGGCCGCGGCCCGGGCCGCCACCCACCGGGCCCGTTTCGAGCAGCTGCTGCACGCCCAGGCCGTGGATGCGCGGGTGGCCCAGGCGCAGATGGCGGTGGAACCCGACCTCAGCGCCTACTGTTTCGATCCCGCACCGGAGGTCATCCGCGCCCTGCTGGAGAACCCGCGGACGGGCCTCCTCCAGGCCCGGCTCATCGCCGCCCACCACCGTACCACCGCCGGCCTGGAAACCCTGGGCGCCCGCCCCGCCTTCACGAACGATCCCGGCGTCCGGCGCGGCCTCCTGCAGAATCCCCTCCTGCCGATGGGCCTCTACCGCCGCCTCTGGTCCCCCCGGCGCCTCCTCGAGCAGTACCTCGTGGCCACCAGCCGCGAGACGCCCGAGCAGGTCCGCGGCATGGCCCGGGACCTGCTGCGCGCCAGCTTCAACCAGCGCACGGGCGAAGAGCGGGCCGAGCTCATCCTCACCACGGAAGGCCGCTGCCTCTCCAGCTTGGTTGGCCTCACCCTCGACGGCCACACCACGGCCCTGCTCTGCCGGCGTACCTACGTCTCCACCCTGCTCATCCAGAACATCGCCCGCTGGAGCGCCGCCCCGCCCGCACTCATCGCCCACCTCCGCCGCCAGGAGGCCGTCAAGCGGAACGCCCCCCTCCGGCAGCTGCTGGAGCGCCATCCGAACGCGAGCTGACCCGGCTCGCTAGAATGGCGTCACGACAGATTTGGAGGGGCCGGATGGCCGGATCAGGCGAGCGCGACTACGTCCTCGGGACCCACCGGGAGGAGATCGAGCGGCTGGGGCTCCAGCACCGCGTGTGGCGCCCGCATATGCTGGCGTGCTGGCGCCAGGCCGGCATCACCCTCGGCTCGAAGGTCCTGGACGTGGGCGCGGGGCCGGGCTACGCCACGGTGGACTTGGCGGAGATCGTGGGCCCCACGGGCGAGGTCCACGCTGCGGAGCGCTCGGGCAACTTCCTGCAGCACGCCCGGGAGACCTGCGCAGCCCGAGGGTTGTCGCACGTCCGGTTCCATGAGCAGGATCTCATGGCCGGCCCCCTGGAGGTCGGCGGCATGGACGCCGCCTGGTGCCGCTGGGTAGCCTCCTTCGTCTCGGATCCCGCCAAGCTGGTGGCCACGGTGGCCGGCGCGCTGCGTCCCGGCGGCATGGCGATCTTCCACGAGTACCTGGACTACCGGACCTGGCGCCTGGCGCCCCCCTGCCCGCCCCTGGAGGCCTTCGTGTCGGAAGTGATGGCCAGCTGGCGCGCCTCCGGCGGCGAGCCGGACGTGGCCCTGTCGCTCCCGACGCTCCTCGAGGACGCAGGCCTCGCGGTGAAGCACCTCGCCCCCAAGGTGTTCGTCGTCCCGCCCACCGACTTCATCTGGCAGTGGCCCTCGCAGTTCGTGGAGACCAACCTTCAGCGCCTGCTGGATCTCGGCCGGGTGGACGAGGCCTGGGTGGCCTCCGTGCGCACGGCCCTCCGGATCGCCGCAGAGGACCCCCGGACTCTGATGATCACGCCCATGGTCCTGGAGATCGTGGCGGAGAAGCGGGGCTGATCCTCTGGGGGCGCGTCAGGCGCCGCGGCGCTGGAGGCCCGGGTCCTGCGTCAGTTCCTCGATGAGGTCGTGGACGCTGAGCAGTTCCTTCAGGCGCGCGCCGTTGCTGCCCGTGAAGAAGAGGCCGTTCTCCAGATCGCCCCGGTAGGCGTCGGCCAGACGGTCGGCGATGCAGTAGCCCACGGCCATGGCCCCCTTCCCGTTCTGGCAGGGCTGCAGGCAGTGGCTCACGCAGCGCACCTGGGGCGCGGTGCCGGCCTCGATGCGGGCCTGCAGCGCCGTCCGCACGCCCCGGGCGGGCAGACCCACCGGAGACTTCATGAGGCCGATGTCCTCGGCCCGGGCCTTGAGAATGGTGTCCTTGAACGCGGGGGCGGCGTCGCACTCGAAGGTGCCGATGAAGCGGGTGCCCATCTGGACGCCGCCGGCGCCCATGGCGAGGAAGCGCTCGATGTCGGTGCGGTCCCAGACCCCGCCGGCCACGATCACGGGGAACGTGCCCCACTTGTCCCGCTCCGCCAGCACGGAGGGCAGCAGGTTCTCCAGGGTGTGTTCCGGCTCGGCGCAGGCCTCGGCGCTGAAACCTTGGTGGCCGCCGCTCTCGGGGCCCTCCAGCACCACTGCGTCCGGCAGGCGGCCGTGGCGGCGCTGCCAGTGCTTGCAGATGACGCCCAGGGCGCGGGCGGAGGAGACGATGGGCACCAGCGCCACGTCGGCGTCGCCCACGTACTCAGGCAGGGCCAGGGGCAGCCCGGCGCCGGAGACGATGAGCTGGGCCCCGCCGGCCACGGAAGCGCGCACGGCGGCCTCGTAGCCCTCGATGGCGCAGAGGATGTTCACACCCACGGCGCCACGCCCCCCGGCTCGCTCCCGCGCCGCGCGAACGATGCCCTCGAGCGTGCGGGGCGGGTTCAGGGCCTCGGTGCCGTCGGGACGGCCCAGGCGCTGCGGCGAGGTGGCCGAGCCGTGGTAGCCGGTGCCGATGGCGGAAACGAGACCCACGCAGCCCTCGCGGGCCACGGCCCCGGCGAGGCGGTCCCAGGACACGCCGATGCCCATGCCGCCCTGGAAGATCGGGTAGGTGAGGTCCAGGTTGCGGATGCGCAGGCGCGGCAGGGGCACGGGCCCGCGGCGGAGGAGTTCCTGCTCGGCCGTCGCCAGGCCGCCGTCGAGGCGGCTGCGGAAGGAGGCCAGGGCCTCGGCCTCGAGCAGCGCGGGCGAGCGGGGCTGGAGCCCCAGGGCCCCGGCTTCCATGGCGCGACGGGCCGCGGCCTCGTCCTCGGCGGTGGCCAGGACGGGCAGGTGGAGCGCGCCGAGGGAACGCACCAGGAGGGCGTCCGCCAGCAATGCGGAGGCGCCGCCGGCCTGGGCCGCCTGGGCCTCCAGGGCGTCCTGGACCGCAACGATGCGGGGCAGGTTCGCCTGCTTCAGCAGGGAGAGGGAGGGCGGCAGATCCGCCGTGTGCAGCAGGAAGGCCACGCCGGCCTCGCGGGCCGCGGCCATGACGTGGTCCGCCCCGTCACGCAGGCCCCGCAGGTCCAGGCCCAGGCGCGTGCCCCCGCGCAGGGAGGCGGACATCTCCTGGAGGCGGACCTTCAGGCGCTGGGGGTCGGGAAAGGCCTCGATGCGGGCCAGGGCCCAGCCCTCGGCCCGCTGGAACGCGCCGTGGAGATCCAGTGCGCCGGGGGCCTGCCAGCCCTGCAGGACGGGCAGGGAGGCGGCGGGAAAAAGGGAATCGGTCATCCGGGGCTCCGGGTACCGGGCCGGGGCCCGGGAACCCTCCCAGTGTGAGGCTTCCCTCCTGTGACCGGAGACCCCTTTTGACCGCAGGTCAAGATCCCCCTCCGGGTTTGAGTGGCGACCCCGCCAGCCACTTTCATTCCAGCGTTTGTGCCGGAGGCGCCTCCCGGCCCACAATCGGACCAGGAGTCCCCATGCGATCCATGACCGCCTACGCCGAGGTCGTCCGGCCCCTGTCCGCAGGCCAACTCCGGCTTGCCCTCCGCAGCGTGAACCACAAGTCCCTGGACCTGGGCGTCCGCCTGCCCGCGGCGCTGTTCCCCCTGGAGGCCGGCCTCCGCGCGCAGGTGCGCGAGGCCGCCCAGCGCGGCAAGCTCGACCTCACCGTCGAGGTGCAGGACGATCCCTCCCTGGAACCCCGGATGAACCGGGCCCTGCTGCGGGCCGTGGCCAAGGGCTGGCAGGAGGATGCCGAGTGGCTGAACCTGCCGCCGCTCACGGCGGAAGCCTTCTTCCGCCTGCCCGGCGCCTTCCAGGCCCCGGCGACGGACTTGGCCGAGCGGCTGGAGGGGCCCGTCCGGGACGCCCTCACGGTCCTCCTTGAGGCCTGGAACGAGGGGCGCGCCCGGGAAGCCGAACGCCTGCGTCCCTTCTTCGAGGCGGGCCTGGCCCGGCTGGCGGAATTGCGGGAGCGCCTCCAGGCCAGCGCGGAGGTCCAGGCCGCAGAGCTCCCGGACCTCTACCGCCAGCGCATCGCGCAGATCCTGGAGGAGGCGCGCCTCGCGGGCCAAGTCCCCCCGGAACGCCTGCTGGCCGAGGCAGGCATCCTGGCGGAGCGGCAGGATGTGCGGGAGGAGCTCACGCGCCTGTCGGCCCACCTCGATGATTTCCGTGAGCGGCTGGCCGGGGGCCGCCTGGAGGGCAAGGCCGTGGACATCTGGTGCCAGGAGGTGCTCCGGGAGCTGAACACCACGGGCAGCAAGTGCAAGCGCCTGGACATGACCCGCGCGGTCATGGAGGCCAAGGGCGCCCTGGACCAGATCCGCGAGCAGGCCGCCAACCTGGAATAGCCGGTCAGCGCCCCGCCAGGTGCTGCGCCAGGAGGGCCTCCAGTTCCCTGAGGCCGAAGGGCTTCCGCAGGAAGGCCGTGAACCCGTGCTCGGCCACCGCGGCCCGCCCCTCCTCGTCCCCGTAGCCGCTGCACAGGATGGCCCGGGCCTCTGGGCGGATCCGGCGGATCGCCTCGAAGGTCCCGGGGCCATCCAGGCCCGGCATGGTGGCATCGATGAGGATCAAGGCGATGCTGTCGGGCTGGGCCCGGAACAGAGCCACCGCCTCCTCCCCGCCGGAAGCCTCCAGCACCTCGTAACCCAGGCGGGTGCGGATCAGCTCGGCGACGGGGCGGCGGACTTCCGCATCATCGTCCACGAACAGGAGGGTGCCCTTCGCGGGCCGCAGGGGCGCCACCCCGGCACCTCCGGGCGCCGGGGCCTCCCGGACCGGGAAGTAGACCCGCACCCGGGTTCCCCCGCCGGCCTGGCTGAGCACCTGGATCTGGCCCTTGTGCCCGCGGAGGATCCCCAGGGCCGCCGGCAGGCCCAGCCCGCGTCCCATGGCCTTGGTGCTGTAGAAGGGATCGAACATGCGCGGCAGCACTTCGGGCGGCACGCCCGGCCCCCCGTCCACCACCTCGATCCGCACCATCGGACCGCAGCGCCCCGGCTCGGGCCAGTAGCCTTCAGCGAGATCCTCCGGAGCCAGGTCCAGGCAGCGCAGCGAGAGGTGGACGGGCGCGCCCCCTCTGGCCTCGGCAGCATTCTCCAGGAGGATGGCCAGCAGCTTCCCGATCTGGGCCGGATCGCCTTCCAGGGGCGGCAGCTCCCCGGCCAGGTCCACCTCCGCCCGGCCGTCCGCCGCGGCCTGGCGCGCCAGGGAGGCGAGGTCCAGGGGCGCGCGGCGGAGATGGCTGCGCCCGGAGTAGAGCAGCATCTCGCCGGACAGGCGAGCGGCCCGGGCGAGGATCTCCTCCATCCGGCGGAGGCAGGCGGCGGCGCGGCCGTCCTCGGGGACGTCCAGCTGCGCGAGCTCGAGGTTGCCCAGCAGTCCCTGGAAGAGGTTGTTGAAGTCGTGGGCGATGCCCCCGGCCATGAGCTCCAGGCTTTCCAGTTTCTGGGCGTGCACCAGGGCCGCCTCGACCTGCTTGCGGTTCGTGATGTCGCGGGAGAGCCCGGCGATGCCGTACACCTCCCCATCCCGTCCGAGGATGGGTGTCTTCACGGTCTCGGTCCAGCGGCGGCCCTGCGTGCCCTCTGTCTGCTGCTCCATCACCTTGGGCTGGCGTGCCGCCATCACCTCCCGGTCTGAGGCCGCATAGGCCTCGGCCTGCTCCCGGGACAGCAGATCGAGGTCAGTGAGCCCGAGAATGGCCTCGGGCGCACGCCCCCCTCCGCAACTCTCGGCGAAGGGCGCATTCACCGCCATGTAACGCCCCTCCCGGTCCTTGATCCAGATCCGGAAGGAGGGGGTGTCGAGCATGGCCCGCACCCAGGCGTTGCGCTGTTCCAGGTCCGCCTCGGCCTGCTTGCGCGCAGAGATGTCCCGGAAGACCACCACGGCGCCGCCCGGCGTACCGGCCCGCAGGACCGGGCTCGCGGACACGGCCACCGCCAGGGGCCGGCGCTCCCGGTGCCAGTAGACCTCCTCCTCGGAGACGTAGCGCCCGCCCTCCCGGGCGACGCGGAGGATGCCGCAGGTCTCGGGCGGGACCTGCCGCCCATCGGCTGACTGGCGGTGGAACAGGCTGTGGGCATCCTGTCCCAGCAGGTCCCGTGGATCCCAGCCCAGCAGGCGCCCCGCCTCCGCGTTCGCGAAGGTGACCCGGCCCTCATGGTCCACCACGTACAGTCCTTCCCCCATGGTTTCGGCGATCTCCCGGAGGCGGGCCTGGTTTTCGCGGGCCTCGCCCGCCATGTCCCGGGCCAGTGCCTCGGCCCGGGCGCGCGCCCCTTCCAGGGAGACCGCCACGGAGAACCCGAGGACGCTCACCAGCAGGCCGAGAAGCAGCACATGCTTTGGATCGCGGGCATCCCGGTCCGTGCCGGAGGCATCCAGGGGGCGCATGGCGATGCGCCAGGTCCGCCCGCCGACCTCCAGCAGCGCGGCCGCCTCGCCCGCGGGCTCCGGGGCGCGGGGCTCCCAGCCCAGGCTCCGGTACAGGATCGAGCCCGTGCCCTCGTCCAGAATCTCCACGGCGCTGTCCCGTGCCTGGAGGTGCCAGGTTCCCCCGGCGAGAGCCGGCGCGGGAATGGCGCAGAAGACATAACCCCGGATCGAGGCCCGGCGGGCCTCAAGGCTGACGGGGACGCCCGCGCCCCGATAGATCGGCGCGTAGAGGATGACGCTGGACGGCCTCCCGGTCGGAGCATCCACCATCAGCCTGAGAGGCGCGGTGAGCGCGGCCTGTCCGGTGTCACGGGCCCGCCCCATGGCCTCGGCCCGTTCGGGAATGGAGAGGTGGTCCAGGCCGGGGACATGCCGGCCTTCCGCTTTCTGCGAGACCACCGCCACGGTGGCGCACCGTTCCGCGCCTTTCGCCCCCCCCTTGAGGAGGCAGAACCCCAGCGCGCTGAATTCGGGAACCCCCTCTCGCGTGCCGAGGGGACGGAGGAGTTCCTCCGGCGCCGTGCCTGCAGGGCCGGCATGGACGGTGACGACCATGTCGGCCTCTCCGAGCAGGGCGCGGTAGGCGTCCAGCCGGGTCTGGATCTCGGCCCGGAGCTGGGACACCCGGCGCTCCCCCACGCGCTGGGCGTGTCGCCGGACATCCTGGCGGACCCAGGCCCACAGGAGCGCCACCATGACGAGGGAGACTGCCAGCACGAGCCAGGCGAGCCGGATGGAGCGGAAGATGGCCCGGAGCCAGGGCGCCATGGGAGGGTCCTCGTGCAGGGGAGGCGGGCCGATCATAACCCATCCATCCCCAATGGGAAGCGGGATCTCCGCCCGCCCCCGGAACTACTCCAGCGCCCCTGCCCTCGGCAGATCCATGGAGCCCCGCCATACACCAAAGAGCCGCATCTCCGGCCAGGCCCCAAGGTCCGGCCGGAAGCGGCGCAGCCTCTGGGACACGAACCACACGGTCCCGTCCTTCAGGTGCACCTCGTCGTAGGGCGCCAGCCGCACCTTCGCCATGTCCGCCGGATCGACCTTCCCGGGATAGGCCGCCCAGGCCCAGCGGCGCGAAACCAGCCCCTCCGTCCAGGCGGCGCTGGCCATCCGGGCCGGATCCGTGTCCACCGTCAGCCCGGCCAGGCCCGCCCGCCCGTGCATGAAGCCGTCGAAGCGCACCAGGCTGGTGCCTCTGCGGATGAAGGGACCGCTGCCGGGCACGCGCCACTGGGCCATCCACTCGGGGACCTCGCCGGCGCGGGCGGGGAACCGGAGCTCCAGCGTCCGGCCATCGAGCACCCGGGGCGTCGCGCCGGCAACAGCCATCGCCGGGGTCAGCACCGCCACCACCCGGCCGGCGTCCAGCACCGTTCCGTCCTGGAGGCGGATGCCCGCCTTGAGGGTGATCCGCCACCGGCGGCCGTTGCGGGAGCGCTGCAGCCCCTTCGCCAGCTGCCCTGCCCAGGCGCCCTCCGGCGTCCGGGCGAGGAGCGTCAGGTCCGACTGGTTGGCCAGGAAGGCCTCCAGGCCCGGCCCGGCGGGAACGGCAGCCTCGAGCACCGCCTGGTCCTCGCCGAACTCCGGTGCGGCGGGCACGTAGAGCTGGGCGTCGGAGACCAGGGGCACCGGCACCAGGCCGTTCTCGTAGGCCAGGTAGCCGCCCACGCCGAGGGCCGCCAGCAGGAGGATCGCGAGGATGAGACGGGGCTTCATGCCCTCCGTTCTACGCCGCCCGCAGCAGATGCGCCAGGGGTTCGATGCGGCGCAGGGCTTCGGCGATGTCCGCCTCGGCCAGGTCCCGGTGCGCGATGAAGCGCAGGGCCGGGCCCACGATGGAGGCCCGCACGCCGGCCGCCTCCATCGCCGCGGCGGCAGCGGGCGCATCCGCCACGGGAAGCAGCAGGATGTTGGTCTCGGGTACCGGCGCGGCCACGCCGAAGCCGCGCAGGCCCGCGGCCAGGGCCCGGGCCTTGGCGTGGTCCTCTGGGATCCGCGGCAGGTAGTCCAGGGCCACCAGGCCCGCGGCGCCGATGACGCCCCCCTGGCGCACGCCGCCGCCCAGCATCTTGCGGAGACGCCGGGCCTCGACCATGGCGGCCTTCGAGCCGCAGACGAGGGAGCCCATGGGCGCGCCCAGCCCCTTGCTGAGGCAGACCTGCACCGTATCCACGCCTTCGGTGAGCGCCGCGGGGGGCAGGTCCTGCGCGGCGGCGGCGTGCCAGACGCGGGCGCCATCGAGGTGCACGGCCAGCCTCGCGGCCTTCGCCGCGGCCACAAGGGCGCGGTGCTCCGTCTGGGGGATGACGGCGCCGCCAGCGAAGTTGTGGGTGTTCTCCAGGCAGAGCAGCTTCGTCTGCAGCGTGTAGTAGGGGCCGGGCGAGCCGGCGGCCTTCGTCACCTGGGCGGGCGTGGGCCGGCCCGGACCCGCGTCCCAGGTCAGGGCCTCGGGCATGCCCCCCGCCAGCCAGGCGGCGGTGCCCAGTTCCGCGCCCAGCACGTGGGCCTGGGCCGGGGCCAGGAAGCGGTCGCCCCGCCCCAGGTGCATCATCAGCGCGATGAGATTGCCCATGCAGCCGCTGGGCACCCAGAGGGCGCCCTCCATGCCCAGCAGCTCAGCCACACGGCCCTCCAGCCGCGCCAGGGTGGGATCGTGCTCCAGGACGTCGTCCCCCACCTCGGCGGCGGCCATGGCGGCCCGCATCTCGGGGGAGGGCTGGGTGACGGTGTCGGAGCGGAGGTCGATGGGTCGCATGGAAGCATTGAATCACGAGGCGAAAACAGGTTGTTGACAAAACTAGTTTGTAATACAAACTAGTTTCATGCACAACAGCAACCCCGACCCCCGGGCCTTCCTCGACCTCGACCGCGTAGTCCACGAACCCGCCCGCCTGGCCATCCTGACCGTGCTGGCCTCCGCGGAGGAGGTGGCCTTCCTGTTCCTCCAGAAGGTCACCGGCCTCAGCAAGGGCAACCTGTCCAGCCACACCCAGAAGCTCGAGGCGGCCGGTTACCTGGAGACCGCGAAGGCCTTCCAGGGCCGAATCCCCTCCACGACCTTCCGCATCACCGAGGACGGCCGCGCCGCCCTCCAGGCCTACCACCGCCAGCTCCGCGCCCTGCTCCCGAAGGAAGGCAAGCCATGACCACCCGCGACCTCGACGCCCTCGCCGCCCTCACCCGCGACTACGCCGCCTTCCAGTCCCGCAAGAGCGGGCTCGCCACGGCCCTGGGCGGCCTGCTGGCCGTGGTGCTGGCCGTGGGCGCGCTCAGCCCCCTGTTCATGGGGGCCCGCCTCGGGCACCGGCTGCTCCTCGAATACCTCGCCTGGACGCCCCTCCTGTGGCTCCTGCTGAAGGGCCTCCTGGCCCGGGCGCTCTACCGGGGCGCCGGCACCGTGAGGGCTCTGCCGGACGGAGCCTATGAGCGGCGGCGGTGGTTCTGGATCTTCGGCCTGGCGCTGTTCCTGCTGGCGGTGGGGCTCGCGGCGCTGTACGCCTTCGCCCGGGGCCTGCTGCAGGCAGGCGCCTCCCACGGCCACGCGCCGGCGCCGCCGCTCTGGCTGCTGGCGATGCCGCCCCTTTATCTCCTGGCCATGCCGTGGGCCATCCGGGGCATCGAGGAGGCCCGGGTCTATGCCGTGCTCGTGGGCCAGTCCGTCCTCTGGCTCCTCCCCTTCTTCCTCTTCTACTTCGGCGCTCCCGCACCGCCCCTGAAGACCGGCTGGGGGCTGTTCGGCGACCTCCTCGGCGTCGGCATCCTCGTGGGCTGGTACCTGATCATGGTCTGGGGGGCCCTGGCCATGGTCCGCGGCTGGAAGGAGCACCGGGACTTCCGGAGGCTGCTGAGAGCCCTGCCCTGAGGAGCCAGCCTCCGGCCCGGGCTCTGGCACAATGGCCGTTTGCGCCGGAGCCCGCATGAACCTGCTGCAAGTCATCCTCCTCGGCCTGGTCCAGGGCGTGACGGAATTCCTGCCGGTATCCTCCACGGCGCACCTGACGCTCACGGAGAACCTGCTCCTGGGGCACAGCATGCCCCTGGCCTTCGACATGCTCCTGCATGCGGGCACCCTCGTGGCGCTCATCATCTACTTCCGGAAGGAGCTGGGCCGGGTGCTGGCGGGCTGCGTGGGCCGCGACGAGGAGGGCCGGAAGCTGGCCCTGATGCTCTTCGTGGCCATGATCCCCACGGGCGTCTTCGGCCTGCTCACCCGGGGCACCAAGGAGCTGGCGAAGAATCACCTCTGGGTCTATGGACTCTGCCTCTGGTTCACCGCCGCCATCCTCTTCCTGGCCAACCGGCTGGCCAGGACCCGCCCGGGCCGCCCGGTCGGCGAGGTCACCTGGAAGGATGCCCTGTGGGTGGGCGGCATCCAGGGCATCGGCGGCGGTTTCGGCCTGTCCCGTTCGGGTTCCACCATCGCCATGGGGGTGTTCTCCGGCCTGGAGCTGCCGGCCTCCGCCCGCTTCAGCTTCCTCCTGGGCATCCCCACCATCCTCGCGGCCTCGGTGGTCGAGGGCGGCAAGCTGCTGAAGCCCCTGCTGCTGCACAAGCCGGTGCCGGCGGAGGCCATGATCCCGGCGGGCGGGATGCACCCCCTGGCCGCCTGCACGGTGGGCGTGGCCGTGGCCGCAGTGGCCGGGTACGGTGCCATCGGCCTGCTGGACCGTTTCACCCGCAAGCCCAAGCTGAACGGCTTCGCCTTCTACTGCCTGGCGGCCGGCCTGGTCATGGTGGTGCTCGGCCTCCGGGGGGCCTGAGGCTCCCGTTCACCGGCTTTCCGCCCCCGTTCACCGATCCGGGACTCGTTCGCGGACGGGGGTCCGTAAACTGGCTCCGCTCCTCCGGAGGCCTCGGTGATCCGACTCGACGACGTCCACAAATCCTTCACGGTGAAGGACCGCAAGACCCGCAAGACCAAGCGCATCGACGCGGTGCGCGGGATCTCCCTGGAAGTGAAGCCCGGCGAGATCTACGGCCTGCTCGGCCCGAACGGCGCCGGCAAGTCCACCACGCTGCGCATGATCGCCAGCCTGATGGAGCCCGAGGCAGGCCGCATCGAAGTCTGCGGCCTGGATACCCGGGAGAAGCCGGAGGCCGTCCGGGCCTGCCTGGGCTACCTCAGCACCGACATGAACGTCTATGGCCGCTTCACCCCCCGGGAGCTCCTCCGGCTCTTCGGGGAGTTCCAGTCCGTGGATCCGGTGGTGGCCGAGCGCCGCGGTCTCCATCTGTTGGAGAAGCTGGATCTGGCGGACTTCGCGGACGTGAAGATGGAAGGCTTCTCCTCGGGCCAGAAGCAGAAGGTCAGCATCGCCCGGGCCCTGCTCCACGATCCCAAGGTGGTGATCTTCGACGAACCCACCACGGGCCTCGACGTGCTGACCGCCAAGACCGTCCTGGATCTGCTGCGGATCATGCGGGAGGAGGGCCGGACGGTGATCGTCTCCACCCACGTCATGCCCATGGTCGAGGAGATCTGCGACCGGGTGGGCATCATCTTCGACGGGAAGCTCCACGGGGACGCCCCGCCCCGCGACCTGCTGCAGTCCAGGCGGGCCCGGACCCTCGATGAAGTGTTCTTCCAGCTCGCGGCCGAGACCGAGGGAGGCAACTGATGCGCGGCGCCCTGCTCATCGCCAAGAAGGAATTCCTGGAGCTCTCCAAGGACCGGAAGACGCTCTTCTTCGTCTTCATCCTCCCCTTCCTGCTCTACCCCGCCATCTTCGGGATGGTGGCGAAGATGGGGAAGCGGGACGCGGACCAGAACCGCAACAAGGCCAGCCGGGTGTACCTGGCGGACCCCTCGGGGGCCATCACCGCCATGCTGAAGGCCGATCCGAAACACTTCGAGCTGATGCCGAAGCCCGAGGGCGACCTGAAGCTGGCCCTCCGGGACCAGAAGCTGGAACTGGCGGTGGAGGTGGCCCCCGAGGCCGCCGAGGCCCTCCAGAAGCAGCAGACCTTCACCATCACCGCCACCCAGGACGAGAGCGAGCATACCTCTGAACTCGCGCTGAAGCGTTTCCGCGAGGCCCTGAGGCCCCAGGAGAAGGCCTGGATCCAGGGGCGTCTCCAGGTGTTGAACGCCTCCCCCCAGCTGGCGGAGCCCGTGAAGCTGGAGGTGAAGAACGCGGCGGACACCGCCCTCGAGGTCGGCAAGGCCATGGGCCGGATGCTGCCCTACCTGCTGATGATCATGATGTACTCGGGTTCCATGCAGCACGGCATCTACACCACCGCCGGCGAGAAGGAGCGGCACACCCTCCTGAGCCTCATGGCGACCCGCCTGCCCCGCAACCAGATCATCCTGGGCAAGCTGCTCTACATCTTCTCCATGGGCGTGATCGCGGCCCTGCTGAACCTCTTGAGCATGGCCCTCTCCATCCCCTCCATCGCCGGAGGCTCCGGCTCCCAGGGCGCCCTGGGCGCCGTGGCCGCCATCGCCAACCCCATGACCCTCGGGCTCACCTTCCTGATCATGGTCCCCCTCGGCCTCTTCTTCGCGAACTTCATCCTGCTCCTGGGGGTGCAGGCCAAGAACACCATCGAGGCCGGCAGCGCCATCACTCCCGGCATCTTCCTGGTGATCTTCCTGGGGGTGTTCACCATGATGCCGGGGGTGGAGAAGATGTCCTTCCTCTCCTACGTGCCCGTGGTGAATGTCTGCCTGGCCCTGCGGAAGCTCTTCAGCCAGCAGTCCAATTGGCTGGAGTACTGGGTGGCCTTCGCCATGACCGTGGGCCTCGCAGGCATCATGACCTTCGTCTCCACCCGACTGCTGAACCGCGAGAAAGCCCTCTTCAACGCCTGACGGATCCGCAGATGTGCGGATTTGCGGCGGAAACTCTGGCAATCTATAGTTTCCCCGAGACTTCCAGAGGATTCCGAATGGCGACCAAGGCAAAGTCCACCGCAGCCCCCAAGCCCGCACCGACGCAGGCCCCGCCGTCGCCCCATGCCGCCACGCTCGCCAAGGGCATGAAGCTGGTGGACACGGGCAAGCCTGCAGAGGCCCTCAAGGTGCTCGAGCCCCTCCTCCACGACGCCCAGGCCAGCGGCGAATGGGCCATCAAACGGCGCGCCCAGATCTACATCGCCCTGGCCCAGTCCAAGCTGGATCCCCCCAAGGCCGGCACCGGCGATCCCCTCTCCGAGGCCCAGGCCCACCTGAACCGCCGGGAGGGCGAGGCCGCGCTCAAGCTCCTCGACAAGCTCATCAAGGCCCACCCTGGCACCGGCACCCTCCACTACCTCCGGGCCGTGGCCCTGGCCCAGGCGGAGAACGCGGAAGGCGCTGCCGAGGCCCTGAAGAAGGCCCTGGAGCTGGATGCCGACCTCGTCTACCTCTGGCACATGGAGCCGGATTTCGCCGCCATGCGGAAATCGCCCCTCTTCGGCTTCACCGAAGGGCGCTGAACCGTCCGGCCGTGGCCGACGAAGCGCGCCAGCCCCTCCATGCCGACCAGCCGCTCCGGGTGGTGGCCCTTGGCGGCGGCACGGGGCTCGCGGCGCTGCTGGGCGCCCTCAAGCGCGAAGCCAGCCGTGGCCGGGACCCGTGGACCCTCACCGGCATCGTCACCGTCTCCGACAACGGCGGCTCCTCCGGTCGCCTGCGGGAGGAGCTGGGCGGCATCCCCCCGGGGGACCTCCGGAACTGCCTTGCGGCCCTGACCCAGGAGGCCTCGCCCCTCTCCGACCTCCTCGGCTACCGGTTCAAGGGGGATGGGAGCCTCGCCGGCCACTCCCTGGGGAACCTCATGCTCTGGGCCCTGGCGGACCTGACCGGGGACTGGGTACGGGCCATCCGCCAGCTCTCGAACGTGCTGGTGACCGTCGGCCGCCTCTACCCCTCCACGGTGGTGCCCGTCACCCTCTGTGCCGAGGACTGGCAGGGAGGCCGCCACGTCGGGGAGACGGCGGTCGGAGCCTGCCACCCCCCCCTCTCCCGCCTCTGGCTGGAGCCCCGGAACGCCGAACCCCTGCCGGAGGCGGTCCTGGCCCTGCTCCGGGCGGACCTGGTCATCCTCTCCCCCGGCAGCCTCTACACCTCCACCATTGCGAACCTGCTGCTTCCCGAACTGCAGGAGTCCATCGGCTTCTCGGGCGCGCCGGTGCTCTATGTGGCCAACCTCATGACCGAGCCGGGGGAAAGCGCCGGCCTGGACCTGGAGGGGCACCTGGCGGCCATCGCCTCCTTCGGGAAAGTCCGGATCTCCGGGGCGATCGCGAATTCGACCCCCCCGCCGGGCGATCTCCTCCAGCGCTATCGGGAAGAGGGCGGCGAGCCCCTCTCCACCCCGGTGGACCACCTCATGGGCGTGCCGGTCTTCTCCCATCCCCTGCTGGACCCAGAGGCCCGGGTGGCCCGTCACCATCCGGACCTCCTCAACCGGGCCATCCGGGAGGTCCTCCCCCTGCTCTCCCGGGGATGATTCCTGGCGTCCCCCCTGTTGGAGGGTCCCGCCCCTGCCGATAGGACCCGTGAGGGCCGGGACTTGTAGATCTTTAGTCCTATGTGTTTTTCACCAAGGATGCGGGTACTCTTGAAGAGCTGAGGAGGGTTGTCTTTGGCGCTGAGCGGTGATCTGGCGACGATGGGGCTGGAGGACATCTTCCAGTGGCTCGCCGTCGGCAAGAAGACCGGCGTCCTGGAACTGCGCGGCCCCCTGCACACCAAGCGCGTGGCCTTCCACGAGGGGCGCATCACCAGCATCTGGTCCTCCGATCCCCGCGAGTACCTCGGCCAGTACCTGCTGGCCTTCAACCGCATCACCGAGGACCAGCTGCGCGAGGCCCTGGCCACCCAGGAGGACGAGCAGCAGCTGCTGGGCCGCATCCTCATCAACCGCCAGCTCGTGACCGAGGCCGAGATCCGCCGCATCGTCCAGCTCAAGGTGGAGGAGAGCATCTACGACACGTTCCTCTGGAACGTCGGCAGCTTCGAGTTCCACGACGGGGCCCCCTCCCACCAGAAGTCCATGCTCCTGAGCCTGGACGTCACGGGCATCGTGCTCGAGGGCGCCCGGCGCCTGGACGACTGGAAGCGGATCCGCAAGGTCGTCAAAGGCGGCGATGCGGTCCTCTCGCCCATCTCCGAAGCCATCGCCGAGCGCCTGCCCCTGGCGCCGGAAGACGCCGACATCCTCTCCCGGCTGGACGGCAACAAGCGCGTGGACCAGCTCGTGCTGGAAATGCGGATGCCGGAATACAAGATCAACAAGCTGCTCTTCGACCTGCACGAGAAGGGCCTGGTCCGCATCGTCTCGGCGGGCGGGAACCTGGGCGAGAACCCGAGCCTGCAGCTGCAGCGGGCCCGCGCCCTCGTCGAGAAGCAGAAGCTCCAGGAGGCCCAGGAGGAGCTGCGCCGCATCCTCCAGGACCAGCCCCGGCACCAGGACGCCACCAAGATGATGACCATGGTCCAGGACATGCTCGAGGAAAAGACCCTCGACCAAGAACTCATCCCCGAATTGGCCGTCAGCCTCGATGAACTGATGACCACCAGCCTCGGCCCCAACGAGGCCTTCCTCGCCACGCGCGTGAACGGCCTGTGGACCATCAAGGACATCCTCTCCATCGCGCCCTTCGAGCAGGGGGAATGCCTGTCCATCTTCACCAAGCTCATCAAGCGTGGGATTCTCAAGGTGTCCAAACCAGCCCAGGGAGGCGACCAGCCCAGCGCCGCGCGCTAGGTCCTCCCGTTCCGGAGGTGCCGTCATGCGCGTACCGCTCGCCCTGCTGATGATCGCCATGCCCCTGGCCGCCGCGAAGCGGCCGACGGTGGCCCAGCTCCAGGCCCAGGTGAGGAAGCTGACTGAGGAACGGGATTCGCTCAAGCAGCGCCTGGCCGCCACTGACAGCCTCCAGCAGGATCTGGTCGCCGCGCAGCAGGCCCGGGATCAGGCCAAGGCCGATGCCGACGCCGCGCGGAAGGAGTCCGACCAGCTCAAGGCCAACCTCAAGGCCAATGTGAGCGGCGGGGACACCCTGCTGAAGGATCTGGAAACCACCCGGAAGAAGGCCGAGGCGGCCGAGACCGAGCTGGCCAGGATCAGGACGGAGAACGAGGAACTGCGCCAGCAGGCCGCCGCCACGCCCAAGGAGGGGGACCTCGTGATGCTCACCAAGGACATCCAGCCCGCACGTCCCCTGAACCTCAACCGGGCCACGCCCCGCATCAAGGCCTCCGGCCTCTTCAGCAGCCGTCCCACGGGCGTGGTGGTCGTGAACGTCCTCATCAACGAGAAGGGGGAGGTGCTCAACGCCCGCCTGCTCCAGGGCCTCCCCGGCGACTCCCCGGACGCGAAGGCCGCGAACGAGGCCTGCGTCCAGTCCGCCAAGAACCTCGTGTTCGATCCCGCCACGTCGAAGGACGGATCCACCCGCTTCAAGGTCTGGCAGGGCGTCGGCTTCTACCTGGATTGATCCCGGGCCCGCTCCCCGAAGGGGCTCGGCTCGCCGATGCCCCAGCGCGACTCGTACCACACCCGATCCATGAACAGCCCCTCGGGCGGCGCAGTGGGGCCCGCGGCAGCCCGGTCCCGGGCCGCGAGGATGCCGGCCAGCGAGTCCGCCGGGCGCCGGCCGCGGCCGATGTCCACCAGGGTGCCCGTCATGATCCGAACCTGGTGCATGAGGAACCGGTCCCCCTCGAACACCAGGTCGAGGCCGCCATCCACGGGGCGGATGCGGAAGGCGTGGAGGGTCCTCACCGGCGTCCGGGCCACGCACTCTGCACAGCGGAAGCTGGAGAAGTCGTGGGTTCCCAGGAGGCCTTGCCCCGCCGCCGCCATGGCCTCCGCATCCAGGGGCTCCGCCCCCCGCACGTGCCATAGGAGGCCATGCCGGAGGGGGTCCTGGGCCGGACCCGTGCCCAGGCGGTACACGTAACGCTTGGCCACCGCGTGCTGGCGCGGGAAGAAGCCCTCCGGGGCCGGCTGGGCCGCCATCACGCGCAGGTCCCAGGGCAGATGGGCGTTCAGGGCCGCCAGGAGGCGGTAGGGGTCCCAAGGGCGGGAAACCTGGATCAGCACCCCCTGGGCCCGGGCATGGACGCCCGCGTCCGTGCGGCCCGTGCCCTGCGGCATGGGCGCCCCGGGCTCGAGGGCCTGGAGGGCCTTCCACAGCTCGCCCTGGCCGCTGCGGAGGATGGTCTGGATCTGCCATCCGTGGAAGCCCCCGCCGGCATAGGCCACGGTGAGGAAGTAGGGGTGTGCCATGCCTCCATCATAGGGGCCTCGGAAGCGGTATCGCCGATCCAGCGGAAGCCCCTATCCGCGTGTGGGCCCCGGCCGCACAGGCCCGTTCTACGGGCATTTGCGAGATCCGTGGGACTTACAACCGAGCACTCAAGGCCATCCGGATGTTCCATGAACCGTGAAACCAGCCCACACAGCCGTTCTCCGATTTTTTTTTGAAGAAAAACCTTGACCCCACTACATCCCCGGCGTAGCTTCTTGGCAGTTTAGGAAATATCTAGGATTCATGGGGCTTTCAGAGCCATTGGATCTTGAAAACCCAGCTATTACGGTCGTCTCGCTTCCGGGCCGATCTGCTTTTCCTCAACCCGGGGATACAGTTCCCCAATTTCGGAGGTTTCCATGAACAAGGCTGAACTGGTCAGCGCCGTCGCCGAAAAGGCCGGCATCACCAAGGCCCAGGCGGCCGCCGCCCTGGATCAGGTTCTGGGCAGCATCTCCATGGCCATGCGCGCGGGCGACAAGGTCACCCTCGTCGGCTTCGGCACCTTCTCCGTCGTGAGCCGCGGCGCCCGCACCGGCCGCAACCCCCGCGACAACAAGCCCATCAAGATCGCGGCCAAGAAGGTCGCGAAGTTCAAGCCCGGCAAGAAGCTCGCTGACGAAGTCAACGGCAAGGGCGGCAAGAAGCGCAAGTAGCCGGATCCGGCGCGGCAGGCTGCCGCGCAACGACAGGAACAGGGCCCATCAAGATGGGCCCTGTTTTTCGTCAATTATACTTTTTTGGGTTCTATTCGTTCATTCTCTGACCGTCCCTTCCAAGCGATCCCCCCTCGCTTTGATCGGATTCCCCCGCTGAAAAACCCGCCGGGGCTGGGTCCACCCGCCTCCCGGGCCCGGAGCGCTGCCGGTGGCCACAATTCAGGCTCGGGCGGCGCCCTTCCGATGCGTTGGACATCCGAGAGGCACCGATGTCTGACGAGCAAAGCGAATCCACCGGCCGGAAGCTCCCCATCAAGCTGATCCTCCTCGTCCTGGTGGGCCTCGCGGTCCTGGGCGGCGGGGGCTTCGGCGTCCAGGTCTTCCTGAAGAAGCGGGCTGCCGCCAAGGCCGCGGCCGCCCAGCAGGCCCCCGGCAGCCAGGGCGCGGCCGCAGCCGGTGAGGACGACAGGGACTGCGGAGGCGAGGCCTCCGGCGGCGGCGAGGGCGAGGGGGCCAGCGGGCCGCCCGTCATGGTCCTGACGCGGAACGTGAATCTCTCCGGCCCGCGCCTCAACGCCTTCCTCCATTGCGAGCTGAACATCCTCTTCTGCGATGCCGAGCTGGGCAAGCTGGCCGCCAGCGACAAGGCCTCCCCGGAGCGGAGCGAGATCCAGGCCATCGTCCTGGATGCCCTCACCGGCAAGAGCGTGGAGGATGCCTCCGACCCCGAGTTCCGGGAATCCCTCCGGCAGGACATCAAGGACAAGCTCAACGCCCAGTTCGGGCCGAAGCCCCTCAAACCCGGCGAGGACCCGCCGAAGCGCAAGAAGCCGAAGCACCCCATCAAGGACGTGCTCATCGTGGACTGGGCCATCCAGCAGTAGGGAGCGGGCCACGATGGCACGCCCGTTGCGGCCGCCCCCACCGGAGTCCATGCTTTGACAGGACCCACAGGAGAGTCATGGCCAAGCGGGCGGACCGGATGGAAGGCGAGCGCGTGCTCAGCTTCGAGCAGGTGGTGGCGGAGCTCATGCCCTTCATCGACACCCCCCTGAAGCTGGAGATCCAGCTCGGGCAGACCCGCATGACCATCCGCGAGCTGCTGGACCTGGAGCCCGGCTCCCTGGTGGAGCTGAAGAAGAGCGCCGGCGAGCCCATGGACGTCCTCTGCAAGGAGCGCGTGCTCCTCCATGGCGAGGTCACGGTCCTGGAGGACAGCCTGGGCCTCCGCGTCACCGAGGTGGTGGACCCCGACCGCAAGGTCTGATCCGCCTGGGACATGCGGGTAGGGCCCCGGCCCGGCCTGTGGCATCCTGGGACTTCGCCATGGATCCGGTCGCGCCCGCAGTTCCGCCCATCGCCCTCTGCCTGGGGGGCATGGATCCGTCCGGCGGCGCGGGGATCCTCCGGGATGCGCTCACCGTGGCGGCCCTGGGCTGCCATCCCATGACCGTGAGCCTGGCGGAGACGCTGCAGAACGGCCTCGGATGCAGCCGCATCGAGCCGCCGACCATGGATCCCGTCCTGCGCCTGGAGAACCTGGCCCCCCACCTGGCCGGCCGGTGGGGCGTGAAGGTGGGCCTCTGCGCCCTGGAACCCGCTCCTTTCCGCCGGCTCTGCGCCGCCCTGGCCCACCTCGCGCCGCCCGTGCGCATCTGGGATCCCATCCTGGCCCCCTCGGCCGGCGTGGGACTCCATGACGGAGGCGACCTCCGCCGGATGGCCTCGGCCCTCCTCCCCATGGGGGACTGGGTGGTGAGCCCCAACCGGGGGGAGGCCACCGCCTTCGCGGGCCTTCCCCCCGAGGCCATCCGGACGGCGGAGGCCGATGCCCTGGCCCGCCCCTGGCTGGAGGCCGGGGCTGCCGCCGTGTGGCTCAAGGGGGGACATGCCGGGGGCGACCGGGTCCAGGATCTCTGGATCACCGCGGAGGGTACCGAGGCCCTGGAGGCCTCCCCCCGCCTGCCCGGCGCCCGGCGCGGGACCGGTTGCACCCTGGCTTCCACTTGGCTGGGCCTGCGCCTCCGAGGCCTGGACCCCCAGGGCGCGGCGGTGGAATCGGCCCGCCGCCTGAGGGCCCGCTGGGAACGGGCCTGGGTCCCCGGCGGGGCGGGACGCCCGGTGTTCGCCCCGGAGGCCCCGTGATCCTCCACGAGGGCCCCGGGTTCCTGATCCGCAGCGCCCCGGATGGCCCCTGGGCGGGCTGGTGCGGCTCCCGGTTCCTGGAGGAGGGCCTCGCCTCGGTGAATGCCGCCCCGGGCCGGGCCCTGGCCCGCCTCATGCGCCTGGCCGCCCTGCTCCCCGGCGGCTTCGGCCTCATCTGGGATCATCCCCCGGCCTGGATGGAGGCCCTCCAGCCCGAGGCCCGCCAGGGCTGGTGGGAGGCCATCTCGGCCATCCCCGGGCTGACCCTGCACCTCGGCCCCGGAACCGCCCTGCAGGTGCCCGGCGGGGCCTTCCGGGCCTGGCTCCACAGCCCTGAGCCCCCCACCGGCCCCCTGGGGGAGCGCTGGCGCCAGGGCACCCTGGGCTGGACGCCCCGCGCATCCGCCTCCTGGGACCTGCCGGACCTGGGACCCGCCACCGGCGGCGAGGAGGTCCCTCCCGCCTGGCTCTGGGGCGAAGTGGTCGTCCCCGTCGGGGCCCTGGGAGCCCTCGGCTCGGGAGAGTCCCTTGCCGCGGCCATGGCCGAAGCCCAGGGTGCGGCGGAACGGGGCTTGGCCCAGCGTCTCGCGGCCGGAGCCTGGGGGGACCTCCCTTTCGTGCGGCGGTCCGTGGGCTGGCGCCTGGCCCTCACGGGCGGGGCCGAATTCCAGCGGGCCAGCGGCACCTGGAAGGCGGCCTTCGGGCAGGTGCGGGCCCTCGCGGCCCTGCTCCAGGATCGCCTCCGGACACCCCTTCATGCAGGCGCCTCTGCGGACATCCAGATGGCCTCCCTCCTGGGGCGCCAGGCGCTGCGGGAGGGCCTGCCCTGGCGGGCCAGCCTGCCCCTGCCTCCCGCACCTGGATGTTTCAGTCCGGGCTTGGCCGCGGATCCCCGGGATCCGGTCCCGCTCGAGGGGCGCGCCCTCCAGCCGATGGACTGGACTGCAACCCTGGACCACCCCCCCGTGGCCCTGCTCCGCGTGCCTGCCGTGCCGCCCGAGGCGGGGGCCCTCGCCCTGCTGGCCAACCTCCATCCCGCACCGGCCGTCCGGTGGCTGCCGCCGGACCTGGCGCCGCCGGGCCCCTTCGATCCCGAGCGCCCCTGGGCCCCCGCCACGGCCTTCCCCTTCCCTGCCGACCCCGGCAACGGGCAGCAGCGTGGACTCTTCGAGGGCCTCGACTGATAGGCTGGAAGGCTGCAGGAGCCGCCATGTCCACGGAGCACGCCGAGCAGAAGTCGAGGGTCCGGGTCGCGCTGCTGTCCATCTGCGCCGGCGTGGTGGTGCTGGGACTGAAGTACGTCGCCTACGTGGTTTCAGGCTCCGTCGCCCTGCGGTCGGACGCCATCGAGAGCATCGTGAACGTGGTGGCGGCCCTCTTCGCCCTGGGCGCGGTGATGTTCTCCGGCAAGCCGGCGGACCGGGAGCACCCCTACGGCCACGGGAAGATCGAGCACTTCAGCGCAGCCTTCGAGGGGGGCCTCATCGCCCTGGCCGCGGCCTTCATCCTCATCGAGGCCACCCATGCCCTCATCTTCGGCGTGCAGCTGAAGAACCTCGGCCGCGGCCTCGCCCTCAACCTGTTCGCGGGCCTCCTCAACGGCCTGCTGGGCTGGTATCTCCTGCACAAGGGCCGCGTCACCCGCTCCAAGGCCCTTGAGGCGGACGGCCACCACATCCTCTCGGACTTCTGGACGACGGTGGGCATCGCCACCGGTCTGGTGGTGGTGAAGCTCACGGGCCTCGCCTGGATGGATCCGGTCATGGCCATGGTCGTCGGTCTGCTCCTGGCCCGGACGGGCTTCCGGCTGGTGGCCGAATCCTCGCGGGCCCTCCTGGACTCGGAGGATCCCGAGGTGGTGGACAAGGTGCTCGCCGCCATGAACCAGGTGCGCTCCTGGGATGTCATCGCCGTCCACGAGCTGCGCACCTTCCGTTCCGGCCGCTACACCCATGTGGATGTCCACCTGGTGGTACCCGAGTTCTATTCCATCCGCCAGGCCCACGATCTCTGCGAGGGCTTTGGCGTGCGGGCCCTCCGCGAGGCCGGGGTGGAGGGCGAGGTGCATACCCACGTCGATCCCTGCGGGCGCCTCTACTGCGACCGCTGCCCCGCCGAATCCTGCGGCATCCGCCGCGCCCCCCGCACCGCCCCCAATGCCTTCACCCTGGAGGAGGCCACGGCCGCAGGGCCCGCCTGAGGTCCGCTACACTCATCCCCATCACCTCAGAGGCCCCCATGTCCCAGCCCCAGCTGCTCGCCCGCGGTTCATCCGACCACGTGCTGCTGCCTCGCATGGCCAACCGCCACGGCCTCGTGGCCGGAGCCACGGGCACCGGCAAGACCGTGACCCTGCGGGTCATGGCCGAGCATTTCTCCGCCATCGGAGTCCCGGTCTTCATGGCGGACGTGAAGGGCGACCTGCCCGGGATCTGCAAGCCGGGCGGCGACAACCCGAAGGTGGTTGAACGCGCGGCGCAGATGCAACTCGAAGGCTTCGAATACACGGGCTACCCCGTGGCCTTCTGGGATCTCTACGGCCAGCAGGGCCATCCCGTACGAACCACGGTCAGCGACATGGGTCCCCTCCTCTTCTCCCGGCTGCTGAACCTGAACGACACCCAGGAAGGTGTGCTGAACCTCGTGTTCAGGATCGCCGACGACAACGGCCTGCTGCTGCTGGACCTCAAGGATCTGCGGTCCATGCTCCAGTTCGTGGGCGACCATGCCGCCGAGTACAAGACCCAGTACGGCAATGTCTCCGCGGCCAGCATCGGCGCCATCCAGCGGGGCCTGCTGGAACTGGAGAGCCAGGGCGGCGAGGCCTTCTTCGGCGAGCCGGCCCTCGACCTCGACGACCTGGTGCAGACCGACGCGAAGGGCCGCGGAGTGATCAACATCCTGGCGGCGGACAGGCTCATCAACGCCCCCAAGCTCTACGCGACCTTCCTCCTCTGGCTGCTGTCCGAGCTGTTCGAGCGGCTGCCCGAAGTGGGCGACCCAGAGAAGCCCAAGCTGGCCTTCTTCTTCGACGAGGCCCACCTGCTCTTCAGCGATGCGCCGGACGCCCTGCTGGACAAGATCGAGCAGGTGGTACGGCTGGTCCGCTCCAAGGGTGTGGGCGTGTATTTCGTCACCCAGAACCCGCTCGATGTCCCGGAGAAGGTGCTGGGGCAGCTGGGCAACCGCGTCCAGCACGCCCTCCGCGCCTTCACGCCCCGGGACCAGAAGGCGGTGAAGGCCGCCGCCGAGACCTTCCGCGCCAACCCCGATCTCGACGTGGCCACGGCCATCACCGAGCTGGGGGTGGGTGAGGCCCTCGTCTCCCTCCTGGACGAGAAGGGCCGCCCGGGCGTCGTGGATCGGGCCCTGGTGTGCCCGCCCCATAGCCAGCTCGCGCCCATCACCCCCGAAGACCGGCAGCAGGTCATCCGGACCTCCCTGCTCGCCGGCCACTACGAGCAGGCCGTGGACCGGGAGAGCGCCTTCGAGATCCTCAAGGCCCGCGCCGACGCGGCCATGCAGCGGGAGGCAGCCGAGGCCCAGGCCCAGGCAGAGGCGAAGGCCTCCCGCGGCCCCGCCCGCCGCTCGGACAGCCTCGTCGAATCCTTCGGCAAGAGCGTGGCCCGCGCTGCGGGCAGCGCCATCGGACGCCAGATCATCCGCGGCGTCCTCGGCTCCCTCTTCGGCGGTGGCGGTCGGCGACGCTGATCAGGCCGCGCTGTGATGCTTCAGTGCATCGATGGCGGCCATGAGGGCCTGGGGATCGCTGGCGGCGTGGAGGTTCTGCCGGAAGCCGTGGCCGCCGGGCACGCCCTTGGTGAACCAGGCGCCGATCTTCTTGATCTTGTGCAGGGCCTCGCGGGGCTCCAGGAGGTCCAGCAGGATCTGGAAGAGCCGCAGGGTGGCATCGATGCGCATCTCCGTGGTCACCGCGAAATCCGGATCCAGGACTTGGCGGAAGATGAAGGGGTTGTAGAGGGCGCCGCGGCCGATCATCACCGCCGCGCAGCCGGTTTCCGCCGCCATGCGGAAGGCATCCTCCCGCCCGTTGATGTCGCCGTTGCCGATGATGGGGTACGCCGTGCCCGCCTCCACGGCCCGGGCGATGATGCTCCAGTCGGCGTACCCTTCGTACTGCTGGGCGCGGGTGCGGGGATGGATGGCCAGGGCCTGTACGCCCACGGCCTCGAACATGCGCAGGAAGTCCAGGAACTCGCCCCGCTCCTTCTGTGAAGCGTCCCAGCCGGCCCGCATCTTCACCGTCACGGGCACCTTCACCGCCTTCACCATGGCCGTGACGCAACGTTCCGCCAGGCGGATGTCCTTGAGCAGCGCCGAGCCCGCACCGCCCCGAGTGACATTGCTGGCGGGGCAACCCATGTTCAGGTCCACCAGGTCTGCGCCCGCGGCCTCACAGAGCTGTGCGCCCTCCGCCAGGGCCTCGGGCCGCCCTCCGGAGATCTGCATGGAGAGCGGCCGCTCGCCCGTGGCCGCCATCATCTTCTCCGCCTTAACCGCGTGGCGGATCAGCGCCTCGCTGCTGATCATCTCCGACACCACCAGCCCCACCCCGCCTACCTCGCGGATGAACTTCCGGAAGGGCTGGTCCGTGATCTCGTGCAGCGGGGCCATCACGAGGCGGTTGGGGACCTGGACGTCGCGGATCTGGAAGGGGGCGTGGGGAAAGGTCACGGAGAGACTTTCAATGGACCTTCCAGTGTAGCGGGGGGGCCGGATTCAGCCTGCGGCCGTTTCAGAGCCGGGCCCGGAGCCAGCGGATCTGCCCGCCGTGGCCGATCTCATCCTCGGCCACGTGGAACCAGGCCCAATGGGCGTTCTTCCCCGGGTCCGCGGGCAGGGGGCGCTCCAGCCAGCCATCGTCCCGCGCCACCAGGGCGCGGAGCGTGCGGGCCCGGGTCTCGGCCAGGCCTTCCAGGTAGGACGCAAGTGACCGGCCCCGAAGGAGCCGCCGGCCCGGCTCGCCCAGATCGAGCGCCGCGAGCCAGGCCGGATCGCTGCCTTCGGCCGGCATACGATCCTCGAAAGTCAGGATCTGGTGCCAGCGCTCCACCGCCTCGGCATGCGCCAGCAAGGCCCCGATCGAGTTGCTCCGGGCATCGTGCAGGTGGTCCAGCTGGTCGATGGACAAGTCCCGGACAGCCGAGATGAGCCCCTGCCGCGCCAGATCCAGCATGGCGACCAGCCGTCCGATGGTCGGCGTGTATCCCGGCAGAGGTTCGATCCGATGGGACGTCACGCCAACTCCAAGAATGGGCCCCATCGTGGAGCTGCGGCCGTCCCGCCCCTGGTTCCCGGCCCGGGCCGCTACCGCCGCGGGGCCGGCTCCTGCAGGTTGGCCAGGAACTCGTCGTTGGTCTTGGCCTTGCCGAGGCGGTCGACGAGCAGCTCCATGCTCTCGCTGGGGCCGCTGGCGCTGAGGACCTTGCGGAGCACCCAGATCTTGGCGAGCTTGGCGGGTTCGATGAGGAGGTCCTCCTTCCGGGTGCCGGACTTCTGGATGTCCATGGCCGGGAAGATGCGCCTGTCGGAGAGCTTGCGGTCCAGCACGATCTCGCTGTTGCCGGTGCCCTTGAACTCCTCGAAGATCACGTCGTCCATGCGGCTTCCGGTCTCGATGAGGGCCGTGGCCACGATCGTGAGGGAGCCGCCGCCCTCGATGTTGCGGGCCGCGCCGAAGAACCGCTTGGGCCGCTGCAGGGCGTTGCTGTCCACACCGCCGGAGAGCACCTTGCCGCTGGGCGGCACCACGGTGTTGTAGGCCCGGGCCAGGCGCGTGATGGAGTCCAGCAGGATGACCACGTCCTTCTTGTGCTCCACCAGCCGCTTGGCCTTCTCGATCACCATCTCGGCCACCTGGACGTGGCGCGTGGCGGGCTCGTCGAAGGTGCTGGAGACCACCTCGCCCTTCACACTGCGTTCCATGTCGGTCACCTCCTCGGGCCGCTCGTCGATGAGCAGCACGATGAGGAATACCTCCGGGTGGTTGGCCGTGATGGAGTTGGCGATGTTCTGCAGCAGCACGGTCTTGCCCGTGCGGGGCGGGGCCACGATGAGGGCGCGCTGGCCCTTGCCCAGGGGCGTCATCAGGTCCATGACGCGGGTGCTCAGCTCCTGCGTGTCCCGCTCCATGCGGAGGTGGTGCTTGGGATAGAGGGGTACCAGGTCGTCGAAGTGCTGGCGCTCCCGGGCGGTGACCGGGGGATCGAAATTCACCGCGTCCACTCGCAGCATGGCGAAGAACTTCTCGCCCTCCTTGGGGGCGCGGATCATGCCCGACAGGGTGTCGCCGGTGCGCAGGTTGAACTTCCGGATCTGGCTGGGCGAGATGTAGATGTCCTCGGCGCCGGCGAGGTAGTTCTGGTCGGGGCTGCGGAGAAAGCCGAAGCCCTCGGGCAGCACCTCCAGCACGCCCTCGGCGAAGAACTGGCCCTCCCGCTCGGCCTGGGCCTGCAGCACGCGGAACACCAGCTCCTGCTTGCGCATGGAGAGCGGGTTCTCGATCTGGAGTTCCTTGGCGAGCTCGGCGAGCTTCCCGATGGACAGCTCCTTGAGCTCCTGGAGGCTCAGGACAACCGGCGGCACAGGCTGGGTGGCCATGGGACACCTCGGGAACGGGCGAGTCGGAATTGGCTCGGGAATGCTGACATGATAGGTCGGATTTACTTAACGGCCAATTCCGGCGGGTTCCTTACAAGCGAATGCCAGCACCCGCGCGACAAACCCCTTGGGGTCCTCCACTGGGTAGGCATGACCCACCCCGGGCACCACCTCGAAGCGGGCGCCGGAAATGCCCTGGGCCGTGGCCAGGCATTTCCAGGGCGGCGTCAGCAGATCCTCGGCCCCGCAGAGCAACAGCACCGGCGCCTGGATGGCCCCCAGGCGGTCCCGGATGTCCCAGCCGAGGGTCCCCCGGATCTGGTGGAGATTGCCGTGCAGGGGCTTCTCCCCGCCGGTGACCACTTGGTGGTAGGCCCGTAGCACGCCGTGGCGGGCCTCCAGGAAACCGTCGCCCCAGAGGAACGGGGCCACGGCGTCGAACTGGAAAAGGGGACCGCCCAGCTCCAGGCAACGGGCCCAGTGCTCGACCTTGAGGGCCATGGCGAAGTCGATGCGGGGCATGGCGCTGGTGAGTACCGCCCCGGCGAAGGCCCCGGAATACCGGGTGAGGAGTTCCAGGCTCAGGGCGCTGCCGTTGGAGAGGCCCACCAGCCAGGGGCGCGCCACACCGAGGGCCTGGAAGAGCTCCCAGGCGTCCCCCGCGAGATCGGCAGTGAGGTAGGGGCCCGCCTCCGGTGCATCGGACCGGCCCTGGCCGCGGCTGTCGAAGGTGAGGACGCGGAACCGCTGGGTCAACCCGGGCAGCGCGCCCGCCCACATGGTGGTGTCCGACAGGAGCCCGTTCAGCAGCACCATCCAGGGCGCGTCGGGCGGCCCCTGCACGCGGTAGTGCAGGCGAAGGCCCGAGGGGAGCGTGGCGAAAGAGGGTGCGGCCCTCATGCGCCACCCCTAAGCTCGGCGGGCGTGAAGTGGCGCTCGAACCGCCACAGGCCGTCCTCCCAGCGCACCACCGTGCAGCTGGCCTTCTTCACCTCGACGCCGCGTCCCGTGAGGCGGAACACCAGGTCCCCCAGGAAGGGCTGGTGGCTGGCCAGAGCCACCACCTCGCCGCCGCCGAGCTCCGCCATCAGGCTCCGAAGCCAGAGGTCCGCCGCGCCGGGCTCGCCGTGGGGCGCCAGGCCCTCCCAGGCCTCCACCGGGAAGGCTCGGCCCGCGGCCTCCTGGAGGCAGGTCATGGTCTCGACGGCCCGCCGGTAGGGGCTGGTCAGCCCTCGCGTGGGGATGTGCCCGCGGCCCACGAGGCCGTGCATGGCGGCGCGGGTCTTCGACCAGCCCTCGGGCGTGAGGGCCCGGTCCGCGTCCCGCTGGCCGGGGCGGGGATCCTCGGCGAGGCCGTGGCGGATGAGGAGCAGGGTCGCGGGCATGCTCCGATCCTACCGCTTCCGGGCCGCCTTCCAGGCCAGGTGGCCCTGGTGCCGTCGATGGGCGGCCAGGTAGCGGGCGTCCTCCGCGTAGGTCGTAGGGTAGATGGCCGGCACGGGCCGGGGCTGGAGGCGTGCATCCACGTTCGTGAAGGTGAAGATGCAGCTGTTGGAGAGGTTCGTCTGGGTGCGGTCGCGGCTGATCCGGATGATCTCCGTCTCCACGGAGACGCTCGTCTTGCCGGTATAGACGGCGCGGCTCACGAAGTGCAGCTTGTCGCCCATCCGCACGGGCTGGACGAAGTTGATGCGGTTCACGGCCACGATGACGGGCCGTTGCGGCGCCACCTCCTCCGCGCAGATGGCGGACTGCTCGAAGGCGCGCCGGATGAGATGGCCGCCGAAGATCTTCTCGGGCACGTTCTCATGCTCGGGATAGGTGCGCTCCCAGCCGTTCGTCACACAGTCCGCCGCGAGCAGCCCGTCAAAGCCCGGTTTGTCCTGGGCCGCGTGCAGGGCGGCGAGCAGGCCGTACTCCTCCCGGCTGGGGGGCTCCTGGGCCTGGTGCAGCTGCTGCCGGTAGGCCTCGCGCCGCGCGATGGCCCGGTCCCATCGGCGCCGGCCCAGGTCGCCTTCGGGATTGAAGGTGGGCAGGACGAGGCTCTGGGCGCCGTCTCCGGCTGTGCTCCGGGCCACCATGGTGAAGTAGCAGGAGGCGATGTGCGCGGGCGGTTCGCCGGCGGGGCCGAGGGGATGCTCCACCCGGATGCCCACTTCGAGGCTGGTGCGGCCCACGAAATTCACCCGGGCGCTGAAGGCGATGTCGCGTTTCACGTCCGCCGAGGCGCGGATGTAGATGTTGTCGATGGCCGCGGTGACCACGCGGGCGTCGGGATGGACGCGCCGCACGAAGTCAAGGGCCGCCTCCTCCGCCAGCTTGTCCAGGATCTCCAGCAGCAGGCCGAAGCGCACATTGCCAGGCAGATCCTCGTGCAGCAGCATGTAGCGCCGGCGGAGATCGGGATCCGAACCAAGCGGCAGGGTCAGGAGGCGGTCGTCGGGGAGGGCCATGGGCCAGTATGACGGAATAAGCCTGGGTTTCCGGGCCTTTCCGTGGGACACTGGCGGTTTGGGCCCTCCCGGCTGGCGCATCCGCCATCGATGTCTGCGATCAGGCATCCACGAGCAGGGAACGCCCCGGGAGACAACGTGAGCGACACCACCTTCGCAGCCCTGGGCTGCAGCGAAGCCCTGCTGGCGGCCCTGGCCAGGCGCGGCTTCGAAACCCCCATGCCCGTCCAGGCCCAGACCTTTCGCCCCGGTCTGGAGGGGCGGGACTTGCTGGTGCAGAGCCGCACCGGCTCGGGCAAGACCCTGGCCTTCGGCCTGCCCCTCCTCCACCGGCTCACGGACGAGCGCCATCCCCAGGCCCTGATCCTGGCCCCCACACGGGAGCTGGCCCAGCAGGTTGGCGCGGAGCTGCACAGCCTCATGCCCAAGCTCCCCATCGCCTCCCTCGTGGGCGGCGTGAGTTATCCGCCGCAGCTCAAGGCCCTGGCCGCGGGTGCTCCGGTGATCGTTGGCACCCCAGGCCGGGTGATGGACCACCTGGAACGCGGCACGCTGGACCTGGGCCGCGTGGGCATGATCGTCCTCGACGAGTGCGACGAGATGCTCAACATGGGCTTCCTCGAGGACGTGGAGACCATCCTCGCCAAGGTGCCGAAGGGCCCCCAGACCTACCTCTTCTCTGCCACCCTGCCCGGCCCCATCGCCAAGCTGGCCGGACGCTTCCTGAACGATCCTGTGCGGATCCAGCTCGCAGAGGCGGGCGAGGCCGCTGTCCACGCCGACATCGCCCACACGCCGGTCCTCGTGCCCGACCACCAGCAGGTGCGGGCTCTGGTGAACCTCCTGCTCATGGACGAGCCCAGCGCCGCCCTGATCTTCACGAAGACCAAGGCCCAGAGCGAGGAGGTGGCCGAAGAGCTCACCGTGTCCGGCCTCCCGGCCGCCTACCTCCATGGCGACCTGGCCCAGGCCACCCGCACGCGCATCCTGGGCCAGTTCAAGGACGGCAAGCTGCGCTACCTGGTGGCCACCGACGTGGCCGCCCGCGGCCTGGACATTGAAGGCCTGCCGCTCGTGGTCCACATCGGCATCCCCACCCAGCTGGAGAGCTACATTCATCGCAGCGGCCGCACGGGCCGCGCCGGAGCCAAGGGCACCAGCCTCGCTGTGGTGAACTGGAAGGAAAGCCGCATCCTGCTGGCCTGGAGCCGCCGGGGCGGCCTCAAGCTCGACTGGCGGTCCATCCCCGCCCCGGCGGAGATCCGCGAGGCCCAGGCCCGCAGGCTGCTGGAAGGCATCCAGGGCGCCGCCAGCGCCGCCCTCCTCCACCAGGCCGCCCAGATGCTGAAGGACGCGGATCCCGTGCGCCTCGTGGCGGGCCTCCTGGGCCTGGTGCAGGCCGACCGCTCCTCCGGCTTCGACCTGCCCAGCGAGCCCGAACGCAAGGCCAAGCCCCGCTTCGACGCGCCCCGCGAGCGCCGTGAGGGCGGCCCCCGTCCCCAGCGGTCCTACGCTGAACGGGCTGCCGCCCGCGGGGAAGCCCCCCGGCCCGAGACTCCCGCCAAGACCCGCCCTGATGGCACCTTCAAGCCCCGGCGGGAACTCGAGGAGAGGCCCCGGCCCTATGCCAAGGCCAAGGCCGATGCCCCGGCCCGCCCCCGGAAGGCCTGGGACGACCGGCCCGCCGCCAAGGACACGCCCCGCCCCTGGAAATCCGCGCCCGCGAGGCCCTGGAAGAAGAAGTAGGCCGATTCCCGCCTATCCGAAAGAAAGGGCGCCACCTGGCGCCCTTTCTTTCGGGGATGGCCCCTTCAACTGTTCGGATCAGTGCCGGCCAGGTCCACGGGCTTGGCCTCCTCCACCTGCTTGGGCATGCCCCAGATGCGGGTCTCCACCGGCTGGGAGGGGGCCTTGGCCCTCGCATCCCTGATCTTCTGGATGGCCTCCGCGTCGCTGCCGGACTTGGGCACCGTACCCGGCTTGAACGCCAGGTGGAGGACCGTGTCCGTGGTGGCGGCGGTGGCCAGCAGCCCCGTGTAGCGGTCGATGTCCGCCCACTCCATCCCAGGGGGCGCGGTGAAGTCCTCCTTGGCCGTGCTGGGGAGCGCGGCCTTCATGAAGTCCACCCAGATGGGCAGGGCCACATGGCCGCCATCCGCGCCCCGGTAGAGGGTCTTCTTCTCGTCGAGCCCCACCCACACGCCGCAGGTGATCCGGGTCGAGAAGCCCAGGAACCAGGCATCCGTGTACTGGTCCGTGGTGCCAGTCTTGCCCGCCACGGGCCACTGGAGGGCATTGCTGGCGGCGCCGGTGCCGCTGGTCGCCACGCCCTGGAGGCACTGGATGAGCTGGAAGGTGCTCTGGGGATCCAGCACCTGTTCGGTGGCGGCCCCGCTGTGGCTCTCCAGCACCCGGCCGTTCCGGTCCACCACCTTCTTGATGAAGAAGGGGACCGGCGCCTGGAGACCACCGTTGGCGATGGTGCCGTAGGCCCGCACCATCTCCCGCAGGGTGAGGTCGGCCGAGCCCAGGGCCATGCTCGGGTAGGGCGGGATGGAGCCGGAAAGCCCGCACTTGCGGGCGAAGTCGATGACGTTGAGCACCCCGGTGTCCTCCAGGGTCCGGACCGCGGGCACGTTCCGGGAATCCCGCAGCGCCTCCCAGATGGGGATGGGGCCCCAGTAGTCCAGCTCGTAGTTGCGGGGTTCGTACGGCTTCGAGTCGCGCCGCAGAGGCTTGTACTCCACCGTGCCGTCGGGGCGGGTGATGGTGGCGAAGTCCGCGGTGTCGAGAAACCGGGTCGGGATGTCCTGCACCACGGTCGCCGGAGTCATGCCGGCGGTGAAGGCCGCGCCGTACACAAAGGCCTTCATGGTGGAGCCCACCTGGCGCTGGGCCTGGATTGCCCGGTCGAATTTCGAGCGGTTGAAGTCGTAGCCGCCCACCATGGCGCGGATCTCGCCCGTGCGCGGATCGATGGCCATGAGGGCGCCCTCCACCTGGGGCTCCTGGTCCAGTTCCAGGACCTTGGGGGTGCCATCCACCGCCGTCTTCACGGAGAAGAGGGGCACAGCCCCCCGGGGGAGCAGCTTCTGGACGTCCTTGCCCGCCCAAGCGAAGGCAGCCGCGGGCACACTGACGCTGGCGGCCCCGATGCGGACCTCCGCATCCCCCTTCTTCCATCCCAGGATGACGCCGCGCACTTCGTCCCCGTCTTCGAAGTAGCGCTTCCAGCCAGGCAGCTGGGCACCCTCGGGATCGTTCACGTACTGGACGGCGTCCTTCCGGAAGCCCCGGCGGCGATCCACCACCTTGAGGCCCTGGCGCACGGCCTTGTTCGCCGCCTCCTGCCAGTAGCTGTCAATGGTGGTAGTCACCTCCAGGCCGCCGTTCAGCACCTGGTCGCGCCCGTATTTCTCGTAGAGGTACTTGCGCACCTCCTCCAGCACGTAGGGGGCGACCGATTCCTCCCGGGCGTTCTCCCGGGCCAGGCGGATGGGCTTGTCCATGAGGAGGCTGGCCTCCTGGGGTTTGAGGTAGCCCTCCTTGGCCATGCGGAGCAGCACATGGTCGCGCCGGGCCTTCGCGGCGACCCGGGCCTTGGGATCGGGGTTGTACGGGTTGTACCAGTTCGGATTCTGCACCAGTCCTGCCAGCAGCGCGCATTCCTCCGGGGCCAGCTGGGGCGCGCTCTTGCCGAAGTAGTACTCGGCGGCGGCCTCGATGCCGTAGCGCCCGCCGCCCAGGTACACCTCGTTGGCGTACATCTCGAGGATCTGCTTCTTGGTGTAGGCCTTCTCCACCTTGCGGGCCAGGATCATCTCCTGGATCTTCCGCTTGAGGCCGCCGGACAGGAGGCGGCGCTCCCGCTTGGCGGTGACCGTCCGGATGAGCTGCATGGTGAGGGTGGAGGCACCCTCCTTCCGGCGGCCGAAGCTGAGCACGAAATTGACCCCCGCGCGGGCCACGCCGCGGTAGTCGATGCCGCCGTGGTGCCAGAAATCCGCATCCTCCGTGGCCACGAGCGCGTTGATGTAGGCCTTGGGGATGTCGCCGTAGGGGATCACCACGCGGTGCTCCTCGGCGAAGACTCCCAGCACATTGCCGTTCTGATCGAGGACCTTGGTGATGGTCTTGGGCACACGCATGGCGAAGAGCGTCAAGAAACCATCCGCGTCCCGCGACAGCACGGACCACGAGACCGCGAAGGCCGCAGCACCCGCCAGCATCAGGCCCAGCGCTGCAAAGAGGAGCCGGCGGAGCCAGCGGTGGAGGGGTTTGGGGTTCGGGGAGGCCGGCTTCGAGACCATGCCCCCAGGATAGCGGTAGAGTGTCGGCATGCCCCAGCGATTGATCCTCGTGGCCAAGGTCAAATCCCCGCACCTGACGGCGACCCTGCGGGAGTCCATCCCGGCCTTCCTGGCGCGGGGCTGGGAGGTGACGGGCGAGCCCGGGCTGGTGGAGGCCTGGGGGCTCGCCGGTCTCCCCCCGGACGGCCTGCAGGTGGACGCCGAGCTGGGCGCGCAGGAACCGGCCGCGGACCTCTGCCTCGTCCTGGGCGGCGACGGGACCCTGCTTTACGCCGCCCGGCGGGTGGGTCTGCGGGGCACGCCCATCCTCGGCATCAACCTGGGATCCCTGGGCTTCCTCACGGCCCATCCCGTGTCCGAGGCCCTGTCGGCCGTCGAGGCCTTCCTGGCGGGCGGTCTGGTGGCGGACCGCCGGTTCATGCTGGAGGCCGAGCTGTGGCGGGACGGCCGCCTGCTGACCCGCCACACCGTGCTGAACGACGCCGTGCTGGCCAAGGGCGCCCTGGCCCGGATCATGGACCTCCGCCTCGCCGTGGGCGAGCAGGATGCGGGCCCCATCAAGGCCGATGGGCTCATCGTCTCCACCCCCACGGGTTCCACGGCCTACTCCCTCTCCGCCGGCGGTCCCATCCTCCACCCCTGCCTGGAGGCCTTCGTCGTCGCGCCCATCTGCCCGCACACCCTCACCCTGCGCCCCACCGTGATCCCCGCCTCGATCCCCATCACCATTTCGCTGGATGACGCGGAGGACGCCCACCTCACCCTCGACGGCCAGGTGGGCCATCGCGTCCTGCCGGGCGACCGGGTGCGCCTGCACATGTCCCAGGCCAGCATCACGCTGCTGCAGCGGCCTGGCCTCGACTTCTTCGGGCTGCTCCAGCAGAAGCTCCACTGGGGGGACCGGTAGCGCGCGGCCGGTCACCGGCACAGACGGGTGGGCCGGGAATGCCGGTGCGCGGCAGTGGTCGGCGGAGGTCTGCGTCCACCCAGGCTTGTGACCCCAGGCACAGGGGGCGAGATGGACACTTCCCCCGTCAGGACCGCGTCTGCGCAAGGAGCCCCACATGGCCCTCAAAGAACGACCGAAACCCTTCCTGCTGCCGGAGTACTGCAAAGGCTGCGGCCGCTGCCTCGACGCCTGCGCCAAGGACTGCATCACGCTGAGTGATCAGATCAACCCCCTCACCGGGCTCATCCCCGTGGTGATGGATCTGACCAACTGCAACGCCTGCGGTCTGTGCATGGACGCCTGCCCCGAGCCCTACGGCCTCCGGCCCGCGCCCGAAGGCGTGGTGGAGGATTTCGAGCTGGAGGATCCGGCCAAGCTCTTCGGCGTCAAGCCCAGCGACGCGCCGGAGCCCGTGGACCTCCCTTCCGAGATCCTGCCGCTGCCGACCTCCGAGCCCCTCGTCATCAAGGGCACGTACGCCTCGGCCCTCGGCGCCCTCCTCGCCGGCTGCCGGCACGTCTACGGCTACCCCATCACCCCCTCCACCGAGGGCGCCGAGCTGATGGCGAAGTTCCTGCCCAAGCTCGACGGCACCTTCATCCAGGCCGTGAGCGAAGTGGCCACGGTGAACATGATGTACGGCACCGCCGGCGCCGGCCTGCCCACCATGACCTTCACCTCCTCGCCGGGCTTCAGCCTGATGCTGGAGGGCGTCTCCTACATGATCGGCGCGGAACTGCCGGGCGTCTTCGTGGACATCATGCGCGGCGGGCCGGGCCTCGGCAACATCGCCCCCGAGCAGTCGGACATCAAGCTGGCCTGCCACGGCCTCGGCCACGGCAACACGCAGGCCATCACCCTGGCCCCCTCCACGCCCCAGGAGATGCTCGACCTGACCATGCTGGCCTTCGAGCTGAGCTTCAAGTACCGCAACCCCGTCATCATCCTGGGCGACGGCTACCTGGGCCAGATGACCGGCAAGGTGCAGCTGCCGAAGAACCTCATCAAGCCCGGCATCCCCAAGTGGGCGGTCTATGGCGACGCCATGCACCGCAAGAACGTCATCACCTCGATCTTCCTCACGGAGACCGACCTCGAGGCCCACAACGAGCACCTGAACGAGAAATACGAGGCCATGGAGGTCGAGGCCCGCGCCGAGAGCTTCCTCTGCGAGGACGCCGAGGTGGTCCTCATCGCCTGCAACACCCCCGCCCGCATGGCCAAGGGGTGCGTCCAGGAGCTGCGCCACCAGGGCATCAAGGCCGGCCTCTTCCGGCCCATCACCCTCTGGCCCTTCCCTGTGCACGAACTGGAATCCGCCATGGCGTCCGCCCAGCGGATCGTCGTGGTCGAGGCCAGCGCCGGCCAGCTCGAGGACGAGGTCCGGCTGGCCCTCAGCAAGGCGGGCATCCGCAACTACCCCGAAATCGAATCGGTGCGCCGCATGGGCGGCATCCTGCCCCAGCAGGACGAGGTCATGGCCCAGGTGCTGGGACAGAAGGAGGCCCGCGTATGAGCAAGAGCAGCGTCTTCTACGACAGGTTCGAGCGCCACTCCCACGGTGAGGGCCTGAAGGGCCACGCCACCCACTACTGCCCGGGCTGCGGCCACGGGCTGGCCCACAAGTTCCTGGCCGAGGCCATCGACGAGCTGGGCATCCAGGACCGCACCGTCGCCATCAGCCCGGTGGGCTGCAGCGTGTTCCTCTACTACTACTTCGACGTGGGCAACTCCCAGGCGGCCCACGGCCGCGCCCCGGTGGTGGCCCTGGGCCACAAGTTCGCGAACCCGGACAGCGTGGTGGTGAGCTACCAGGGCGACGGCGACCTGGCCTCCATCGGCCTGGCGGAAACCGTGGCCACGGCCCAGCTGGGCGCCCCCATCACCATCATCTTCATCAACAACGCCATCTACGGCATGACCGGCGGCCAGATGGCCCCGACCACCCTGATGGGCCAGCCCACGGCTACCAGCCCCACCGGCCGCAATGAGTACATGGGCCAGCCGATGAAGATGGCCGAGCTCATCGCCGGTCTGGACGGCCCCGTCTATGTCGAGCGCGTGGCCCTCTTCGACGCCAAGAACCGCATCAAGGCGAAGAAGGCCATCCTCAAGGGCCTGAAGAACCAGGTGGAGGGCCGCGGCTACTCCTTCATCGAGGTGCTGGCCGAGTGCCCCACGCACCTGAAGATGACACCCGAGGAGACGGAGAAGTGGGTCAAGGAGACCATGGAGCCCATCTTCCCGCTGGGCGTGAAGAAGGACCTCACCGTCGATCCCTGGTTCAAGCGCAACCCGCCGAGCTTCTCCGGCGAGAAGCTCCTCGCCCTCGCCGGCGCCACCTCGGAGCACCCCGACCGGTTCTGCAAGGGGTTCCCCAAGCACCTGGCTCCCCATGACATCTCCCTGAAGCTCGCCGGCTCCGGCGGCGACGGCGCCCAGACCGCGGCCATGCTCATCGCCCGGGCCGCCATCAATGAGGGCTTCGACGCCACCCACATCCCCAGCTACGGCCCCGAGAGCCGCGGTGGCACGTCCTATGCCGACGTCCACGTGGCCGAGGAGGAAGTGCTGAACCCCGGCTCCCCCTCCCCCGACATTCTCATCGCCTTCAACGCCCCCAGCCTCGCGAAGTTCGGGCCCACGGTGAAGAAGGGCGGCACGGTGATCTACGACAGCTCCGTGGTCGCCGACGCCCCGGTGCTGGACCCCAGCGTGAAGCTGGTCCCCGTGCCTTTCACCGGCATCGCCACGGATCTCGGCAAGGCTGTGGTGAAGAACATCGTCGCCCTGGGCGCCCTCCAGGCCGCCACGGGCATCTTCCCCAGGGAGACGCTCCTCACGGCCATCCGCGTGGCGCTGAAGGACAAGTGCGCCCTGATCCCCCTGAACGAGGAGGCCTTCGCCTGGGGCATCAAGTCGGTGGAATCCATCTCCGAATAGCCGTACGCTTCACGCCACGGAGGCAGCCATGTCGGATGCGCCCATCCAGACCACCCTCACCCCCGAGGAGTGGAAGATCGTCCTGGCTCTGCGGGAGATCCCGGACAGTCCCCTTCGCGAGAAAGTGTCCGGCCTGTTCGGCGAGCTGGTGCGGTTCATCCAGCAGCCCCGCTGCATGGGCATGCAGAGCGACGGCTTCCCCTGCGGCACGCCCCACACCAGCTGCGAGGAATGCCAGCAGATGCTGCAGGTGCTCGACGATCTGGCTGCTCGCGTGCCCGCCCACCTTGACTGAGGAACCTTCCCACGAAGCCCAGGAATCCCGGAACCTCCCGGGATTCCTGGGCTTCGCGCAGGGGGATGCCTACAGCCCTCCCCGCAGGTTGGCGAAGGTCCGGAGCCCCTCGTCGGCCGGCCGGAGCAGGGCCACAAGGCGATCACCGTGAAGGGCGCGGATGGGGGCGGCGGGATCGGGGAATCCCTCGGGCAACGGCCAGACCCCCGGCAAGATCTCGCCTACGGGAATGCCCCGACCATGGGCCAGGTGCTCCGCCTCTCCGTCGGTGAGCCGCCGCACAGGGCACCAGGGCACCAGGTCCTCCCCGGTCAGCAGCCGCTCGCGCCCTTCGCC
>MTLD01000736.1_pt1 | contig 70250 bp, 60 predicted proteins | sample 1982471 | NCBI WGS metagenome assembly MTLD01 (sample SAMN05712604, study PRJNA340218) | biofilm metagenome | isolation source: sample SPM anode biofilm adapted to -50 mV | place: USA | collected 2012-02-03
GCCTGGTCGAAGTAGATCAGCGTCCGCAGGGCCGAGGCGCCGGGGATCGAGACCAGCACCGTCGGCACGGTCATGATGATCTTCTCCATGTCGAACAGTCGTGCGGCCAGCGCGCAGAGCAGGCCCATGATGAAGCAGCCGATGAACGTCGCGACGTGCACCTTCACCCCGTGCTGCAGCATCAGCAGCCGCGGCGTGTTCCCGATGATCGCGACCACGCCGGACGCCACGGCCGCCCGCCACGGCGAGTTGAACATCATCGCCCAGCCGAACACGGCGAAGAAGCTCGCCACCAGGAGTGCCGCCCAGACCGCGACCGGGGATCCCTCCAGGCCGGGCACCACGCCGGGAGAGACGCCGCTGAGTGTCGCGATCGTCCACACCCCGATCGTGATCGCCAGCAGCACCATCGCCGCGTAGGTGAGTCTCGGGACGCCGGCGAGCAGGTCGATCCGGGTCAGGTCCAGCCCGGCTGTGACCAGCGGGAAGCCAGGGATCAGGAAGATCGCCGCGCAGACCAGGCCGGCCGCCATCCGCGGGCTGGGCCCGCCGAGCGCCAGGTCGAGCAGCCGGGTGAAGGTCAGGTACAGGCCGGTGGCGGTGGCGGCGGAGATCAGCACGACGGCGAGGTGGTTCAGCTGCCAGCTGCTCAGGCTGCGGTTGAGCCAGAACGCGAGCGCCGAGGCCGGTAGCACCGCGAGCACCTCGCGCCAGCCGCCGTTGGTGAGCACCGTCACCGACGCACAGGCCAGTGCGACCAGCAGCACGAGCAGCCAGGTCGGGTACAGCCGCGGGGTCTGCTCGATCTCGTCGAGCATCGCGTCCACCTCGGCGACGGTGGCGCGCTCGGGCAGGTTGTGCGCGAAGTCCTTCACCATGGCGATCCGGTGCGCGTTCACGCCCGGGGCGGTGATCTCTGCCACCTGGGTACGGAAGATGCCGCGCCGCTGCACCGTGAGCACGATGTCGGTGAAGGTCACCTGGGCCTTGATCCTCTTGATCCCGACGGTGCGGGCTACGCCCTGCATCACCTCACGCACCCGAAGCCCGGACGTGCCCGCTCCGAGCATCAGGATGCCGGCCCGCAGCACCACGTCCGAGCGCCGGATCAGGTGCTTGGGCTCCAGTGCGTCCTCGTGTTCGTGCTCAGGGAAGTGCTCGGTCTCCACGGGGGTAACGCTAGACGACGAAAGCGAGGAGTCTGGACGAGTGGTGAGGGACGAACCACGAGGGGCAGGGCAGCGGAATCACCACCCCCTCCCTGGTCGAGCCTGCCGAGACCGCCGGCCCACTCATCGGGATTGACGATGAATCCTGCCGGCTCGACGATGAACCCGTGAGCGCAGCCGACGACTTCTGCGAGGCCTTCCCCGCCACGTTCCTCGCGTTCCACCGCAGGGACGGACGCCGCAGCGAGCTCACCAACGCCTCCCGCGCGGTGTTGCAGCACCTGGCCGTGACCGGGCCGGTCTCGATCGGCGAGGCGGCGCGGCACCTGGACCGGACGCAGTCGGTGGTGAGCGAGATTGTCACGCAACTGGAGGGCCACGGTCTGCTGGAGCGCGAACCGGACCCGGCCAACCGGCGCCGCACGCTGGTCTGGCTCACTCCGGCCGGGTTCGCCCGGCTGCGCGAGGACGCGGACGTGCTCGACCGCCGGCTGGTGGCCGAGGCGATGGAACATCTGGACGAGGCCACTCGGCGTGGCCTGATCGACGGGCTGGACGCCCTGTTACGGGCGTCGGGAAGGAACCGGACATGACCAACCAGAACAACTGCGAGAGCTGCGGCATGCCGATCGAGTCGGGCCACTACTGCCAGTACTGCACCGACGCGGAGGGCAACCTGCAGGACTTCGAGACCCGCTTCGCGACCATGGTCGACTGGCAGGCCCGGCGCAATCCGGACGCGTCGCGGGAGCAACTCGAGGCCGACACTCGCGCCTACATGGCGACCATGCCGGCGTGGCGCAGCCACCCGAAGCTGGTCGCGCCCCGCGGATGAACCGCGCCGAGTACGCGGACACCCTGTCCGCCCTGCCTGCGGAACGGATCGCGGCCTACCTGGTCGCGCACAGCGGCCTGCCCGGACCGCGAGCCAACCTGACCCTGTTGGACGCAGCCGGGGACGTCCTGCCCCGGGACCTCGCGCTGGGCCTGTGCGGCGAGGCGGAGGAGTACCTGGCCTGCTGCGGGACGGTCACCCTCGGCCGGCTCCTGCTCGAGGGAGACCGGAGCCTGATCGGGCGGCTCACCGCACTCGCCGCGGACGAGCGCTGGCGGGTGCGCGAGGCTGTGGCGATCGCTGCGCAGCGGGTCGGCGACAGCGATCCTGCGTTGCTGCGCGAGCTGGTCGCGGAGTGGACGGCCGACCCGGATCCGCTGGTCGTCCGCGCGGGCATCGCCGCGATCTGCGAGCCGCGCCTGCTCGGCGTCCCCGAGAGCGCGGCGGCAGCCATCGCCGCGTGTCAGGCGGCCACCGATCACCTGCTGAACACGCCGTCACAGCGGCGGCGGAGTCCCGCCGTCCGCACGCTGCGACAGGGGCTCGGCTACTGCTGGTCGGTGGCCGTCGCGGGTGACCCGGACGCGGGCCTGCCCGCCTTCGCTGCGCTCGATGTGGCCGATCCCGACATCGCGTGGGTGGTGCGGGAGAACCGGAGGAAGAAGCGGCTGGCCAGGCTCCTGGAGGCCTGAGGCTCAACCGTCGAGGTCGGGCCAGCGCTCTCGCAGCCAGCCCAGCGTGGCCACGGCCTGGTCGCGCTGGAACCGGCGCAGGGTGGGCAGCCCCGGTGGTGCCGGACGGGTGCTGGCCTCGGCGAAGAACCCGCCGAGTCCGGCCAGCACGCGCAGTGCCGCGGCGGCGGTGAGGCCGGTGAAGGCGGGGTGCCGCGCCATTACGGCGTCCACGGCGGAGCCGGGATCGAAGTAGCGGACGTTCATCAGCAGCGTGAGGGCGTCGAACCACGGTGCGCCGACCGCTGCCCACGGCCAGTCGATGACCACGACGCTCCCGTCGGGACGAACCAGCAGGTTGTCGGCCCGGGCGTCGAGGTGGACGAGCCGATCGCCGACGACCACCTCCAACGCCTCGGACGCGAGCGTGCCCAGGCGGTCCAGGCGGTCCAGGCACCAGGCGTCGAGCCCGTCCGGCAGTCGGGGCGAGTGGTTTGGGTCCAGGCGCGCCCAGCCACCGAACAGCGGGGCAACAGCCGTCCCGAGCGGCGGCAACACCTCGGCCAGCCCTGCGCTGACCGGTTCGGCGGCGATTGCCGCCAGCGCGTCGAGCGCCCGGTCGAGTTCGGCCGGCAGCCACGGGGTCGCCGGGTGGCGTCCCTCGATGTCGGCGAGCACGAGCGCGATCCACTCGTCGGTCTCCACCACGCCGAGCAGCCGCGGCACCGGCAGGTGCCGGGGCAGAAGGGGCAGGATGCGGGACTCTGCGCGGTGGATCTGGTGCGCGTCGGGGTCCGCCGCCGCCGCCACGGCCTTGGCGAACGCCCGGCGGCCGTCCGCGGTGACCAGGCGGTCGGCGCTGCCGGGGGAGAAGCCGCCGGACTGCGAGCGGGCGTCCACCACAGGAGCGCCGAGCACCTCCTCGATCCCGGTGCGAACCGAGGCCGGCAGGTCGCTCCACGGCGTCCGGTTGCCGCCACCGAGCTGGCGGCCCTCACTCACCGCCCGGTTCCGTCGCGGAGGATCGCCAGCACCTTCGGATCGATCCAGGAGCCGTCGGCGGCCACCCGCATCTCGTAGTTCTCGCTGCCGACCCACGCGGCGAGGTCGGGATGACCCTCGCGCTCGACCAGTCGCTGGATCTCGGCGGCCAGTTCGGGGGTGACGGGCACCTTCTCGGCCTCGGTCGAGGCGGTCAGGTAGAGGTCGTTCAGGTTCAGCAGACGGGCCAGCTCGGTGATCGGCGCCGGGTGGTCGTCCACGCGCAGGTCGACGGCGACGTCGTCGCCCGCGCCGTAGCCGGCACCCTCGCGTACCACCAGCAGCGCCGCCGACTGCCGTCCGCGCTTGTCACCGCCCTGCGCGTCGCCGGCGGCGAGTGCAGCCAGCAGCCGGCGGGCCAGCGGGGACGCGGGGTCGCTGCCCAGCCAGGTGCTCTCGATCGCGGCCACCACCTGTTCGCCGAGGAGGATGTTGCCCTGGACGGCGTAGCCGTCGCCGACCCGGCCGCCGGCCCAGTCGAAGCAGCCCGGGCCTGTGTGGGACGCGGCGCCGCCGGCGGCGTCCACGACGCCGACCTGGCGGTGGTCACGGCCTTCATCCTCGGCCAGCAGGGCGGCGAGTGTCTCGCCGGCGGACAGTCCAGCTTCGAGCAGGGCGAGGCCGGCGGGCTTGTACGCGACGTTCGCGTCCGCCTGGGTGGCGACCGCGCCGATGCCGGCGATGGCAGCGGGAACGACGGAGCCCACCGCGAGGAACTTGGAGGCGACGGCCACGCCCCAGCTGGTGCCGTCCGTGGCCACGATCGAGAAGGTCATGACGGCAGGCTAGTCAGTGTTCCGGCGGACGCAGCGAACCCCAGTCGCCCAGCGCGCCCTCGAGCGCTCCGAGGGCGGCCTCGACCAGGGGGCCGCGGTCGGAGGCGGGGCATCCGTCGTCGACCCACTGCTGGGCGGCCGCGCCGAGATAGCCGAGGAAGCCGGTGATCGCGAGCTGCGCGCGACGGTAGTCGGGGTTGTCGAGGCGGTCGGCGAGGGCGGCGGAGAACTCGTGGCGGTACTGGCGGCGGAGCTCCTGCACCGGCTCGGGCTCGGAGGCTCCGGTGAAGAACGGGGACGCCCAGGCCGCACGAAGGGTCTTCACGTGGTCGAGCACGGCCTCGATGGTGAGCCGGACGACATCGCGCGCGGACGTGTTGGGGTGCAGCCGGGCCATCACGTCCGCCTGGCGGGCGGCCAGCCGTTCGAACTGGAGTCGCACCACCTCGGTGTAGAGCCCGGGCTTGCTCTCGAAGTACTTGTAGACCAGGGCTTCGGACGCGCCGGCTGCGGCGGCGACCGCACCGACGGACACCTGGTCGTAGGTCCCCGCGGTGAAGGCGGAGGTGGCGGCGGCGAGGATCGCTCCGGTCCTGGCCTCGGGGCTCAGCCGCTGCCGTGCCTGACGATCCTGCGTCCTCATGCTGGACAGCATAGCGCTTAGTGAGCTAGTCTCAATAACTGTATTGAGGATCACTCACTTAGGAGGCAGGGATGGGTTGGGTAGACACGGTGATCTGGTGGCACTGCTACCCGCTGCGGTTCGTTGACGCTGAGCCGGAGGCCGTCGAGGTTGTCGAGCACCGGCTCTGGCGGCTCACCAACTGGCTCGACTACGTGGTGGGGCTCGGCGCCAACGGGATGCTGCTCGCCCCGGTGTTCGCGTCCCGCAGCCACGGCTACGACACCCTCGACCACTACCGGATCGACCCGCGGCTGGGCGACGAGGCGGACTTCGGCGAGCTGGTCTGGAAGGCGAAGGAGCGCGGCGTCCGGCTGCTGCTGGACGGGGTGTTCAATCACGTCTCCGCCGAGCACGAGATCGTGGCCCGCGCCCTCGCCGGCGGGCCGGCGTCCGAGGCCGGCGGCTGGATCCGCTGGGTCGGGGAGTACCCGCGCGGCTTCGAGGGCAATCTCGACCTGGTCGAGCTGAACCTGGCCAACCCGGCCGTGCAGGACTACGTGGTCGGCGTGATGAACCACTGGCTCGACCGCGGCGTGGACGGCTGGCGGCTCGACGCCGCCTACGCCGCCGGGCCAGACGCGTGGCGTCCGATCCTGGAGCGCGTCCGGCAGGCCCACCCGGACGCCTGGATCCTGGCCGAGGTGATCCACGGCGACTACGTCGACTTCGCGGCCCGCTCCGGTGTCGACTCCGTGACCGAGTACGAGCTGTGGAAGTCCACCTGGAGCTCGCTGAACGACCACAACTTCCATGAGCTCGCCTGGACCCTGACCCGGCACGCGCAGTTCGCCAGCCGGTTCCGTCCGCTGAACTTCGTCGGGAACCACGACACCACCCGGATCGCGACGAAGCTCACCGATCCGAGGAACCTGCCGCTGGCCCACGCGCTGCTCATGCTGCTGCCGGGAGTTCCGGCGATCTATGCGGGCGACGAGCAGGGCTTCACCGGGGAGAAGACCGACGGGCCAGGCGGGGACGACGCGGTGCGTCCGCCGTTCCCGATCGATCCGGACGGCCTGTCCGACTTCGGCCGTCCGACCTTCGAGCTGCACCAGCGCCTGATCCACCTGCGCCGCACTCACCCCTGGTTGACCTGGGCCGGCGTGTCGGTGGGGAAAGTGGCCGACGAGACGATCGCGATCAACCTCGACGGCGGCGCGCAGCGGCTCACCCTCGGCCTGAACGCCGGCGACAGCCCGGTCGAACTGCCCGGCCTGAACGGCCCGCTGCGGGTGGGGGCACACGACTGGGCGCTGGGCTGAGCCCGACTGGCCGATAACGAGAACCGTCCCCTTTCCGGCCACGGCCGAAAAGGGGACGGTTCTCCTTTTCGGCCACCAGGTCAGCCGGCGCCGCGCACCATCCAGCGCGGAGAGCCGTCGAGGGGTTCGAAGCCGAACCTCGCGTACAGGCCGTGCGCGTCCCGGGTCGACAGGACGGTGCGGCGCAGGCCGAGCGCGTCCAGTTCAGTGATCACGCCGTCGATCAGGCCGACGCCCACACCGAGCCCACGGACGGACGGGTCGACGAACACGTCGCACAACCACGCGAAGGTCGCCCGGTCGCTGACCACGCGGGCGTAGGCGACCTGCCGCCCCGTCCCGCTGTCGACCACGGCGTAGTTCAGCGAGGCATCGATCGCCTGTTCCTGGGTCGCGCGCGGCCGGCCCTGCGCCCAGTACGACTGCTCGCTCAGCCAGCTGTGCACCAGGTCGTGATCGATGTCGGCAGGGTCCGAACTGAACCGGAAGCGGGTGTCCATGCACGAGATCCTCTCAGGACAGCAGGCTCTCCTCCGCCTCCAGCGTGGTGGGGTGTGCGGGCACGGTCGCCTGCATCACAGAGCCGTCCTCGCGCACGGCACCCACGATGTCGCGCACCGACGGCCGTCCCTGCAGCAGCGGCGGCGGGGCCAGCGGGACCACCAGCGGGCAGAGCTGGGTGACCTCGACCGTGCGTCCCTGCACGACCAGCGGCAGCGAGGTGGCCGTCCCGGTCTCCAGGGTGAACGTGATCTGCTCGTGCTCGACCTTCACCCGCAGCCGGTTGCCCCGCAACGTCAGCGGGAAGGTGAGGGACGTCCAGTCGGCCGGAAGTCGCGGGTCGAACGACCACACGCCGAGATAGTCGCGCATGCCGCCGAAACCGGCGACCAGCGCCTGCCACAGGCCCCCGAGGGACGCGACGTGCACCCCCGCGTCGGTGTTGTGGTGCAGGTCGGCGAGGTCGACCCACAGGGCAGTGTGGAAATACCGCTCGGCCAGGTCGGCGTAGCCCACCTCCGCGGCGATGATCGACTGCACCACTGCCGAAAGGGTGGAGTCTCCCGTGGTCAGCGGGTCGTAGTAGTCGAAGTCGGCCCGCTTCTGGTCCAGCGAGAACTCGTCGCCCTGCAGGTAGAGCGCCAGAACCACGTCCGCCTGCTTCAGAACCTGGTGACGGTAGATCACCAGCGGGTGGTAGTGCAGCAGCAGCGGCCGCTTGTCCGGGGGCGTATTGGGCAGGTCCCACAGCTCCTTGGACAGGAAGTCGGCGTCCTGCGGATGAATGCCGAGGCCCTCGTCGTAGGGGACGTGCAGGGCCTCCGCGACCCGGGAGAACTCCTCGATCTCCTCCTCGGTCAGCGAGAGCCGCGTGAGCACGCGGGCGTAGGAGTCCGCGTCATGGTCGGCGAGCCAGCGCAGGCTCCGGACGGCGGCGCGCAGATTCGCGCGGGCCATCACGTTGGTGAACAGGTTGTCGTTGACCACCGCGGTGTACTCGTCGGGGCCGGTGACGCCGTGGATGTGGAACAGGTTCGCGCTGCCCTCGCCGTCCGTCTTCCGCCAGAAGCCCAGGTCGGCCCACAACCGGGCGGTCTCGACCAGGACGTCGATGCCCTCCCTGGCCAGGAAGTCGCGGTCCTCGGACGCCGCCACGTACTGGGAGAGGGCGTGGGAGATGTCGGCGTCGATGTGGTACTGCGCGGTGCCCGCCGCGTAATAGGCGGACGCCTCCTCGCCGTTGATCGTGCGCCACGGGTACAGCGCGCCGCGCTGGTTCACCTCGCGGGCGCGCTGGCGCGCCGCCTCCAGCATCGTGTACCGGAACCGCAGGGCGTTCCGCGCGAAGCTGGGTGAGGTGTAGGTGAGGAACGGCAGCACGTAGGTCTCGGTGTCCCAGAAGTAGTGCCCGTCGTAGCCCGACCCGGTCATGCCCTTGGCCGGGATGCCGGTGCCCTCGGCCCGGGCCGCGGCCTGGATCAGCTGGAACAGGTTCCACCGGACGGCCTGCTGTAACGCCGGCTGGCCCTCGATGACCACGTCGCTGCGCTCCCAGAAGTCGTCGAGCCAGGCCCGTTGCGCCGCGAAGATCGCCGGAGCTCCGCCCTCCTTCGCCCGGTCGAGCGTGCGCCGGCACCGGTCGACCAGCTCCAGCGGCGGCACCACCCGCGACGTGTGGTAGCTGACCACCTTGGTGATCCGCGTGGTGGTGCCCATCGTCCCCTGGATCCGGAAGACGTGCTTGGCGACGTCATCCTCGACCTGGGTCCGGACCTCGTACTCGTCGGTGGTCTGGATGCTGTGGTCCGCCGCCACCGCAAGGGTCATCCGGGAAGCCGCCACGCGGTAGCCGAGGACCGAGCGTCCGTCTCCCTCCCACTTCGATACCGGCTCCAGCACACGGCCGGCAAGCTGGGCGGCCCGGCGGGGATCGAAGCCGGTGCCCATCGCCGCCGACTCCTCGTGGAACTCGTCCTGGCCGTCTTGCCGGTTGAGGATCTCGCAGCTGACCACGACGGGCGCGTTCGCGTCGAGCAGGGTGATCTCGTAGTCCATCACGGCGAGGTGCCGCTCGGGCATCGACACCATCCGGCGCGAGCGCAGCTGGACGTGCTTGCCGGACGGGGTGCGCCAGACCAGCTCGCGCACCAGCACGCCGTCGCGGAACGACAGGGTGCGCTCATAGCGCTGCAGGTCGGCGACGCTCAGCAGCAGCGGCTCGTCGTCGATGTAGAGCCGCATGATCTTCGCGTCCGGGGCGTTCACGATGGTCTGGCCGATCTTCGCGAAGCCGTAGGCGTCCTCGGCGTGGTGGATCCGCCAGATCTCGTGGAAGCCGTTGATGAACGTCCCGTGGGCGTAGGAGTCGCGGCCTTCCTCGACGTTGCCCCGCAGGCCGAGGTAGCCGTTCGCCACCGAGAACAGCGTCTCGGTCAGGCCGAGGTCGCTCGGGTCGTACCGGATCTCCCGCAGGGCCCACGGATCGATCGGGAACCGGGTGCGGTCGATCGGGTCGGAAATCACTTCACTGGTCACGTGCAGCCACCCCCCAGAAGCGCTCTCCGGCAGGTTACTGCGGAGCGCCTGCCGGGGGAACAGAACCGCCGCTGCCCGATTGCGGGTGGCCGCTACGGATCAGCCGGTCGTGTGGTGGACGTAGCACCAGCGCCAGTCCTCGCCGGGCTGGGCCGACTGCATCACCGGGTGGGTGGTCTCCCGGAAGTGCGCGGTGGCGTGGCGTCCCGGCGAGGAGTCGCAGCAGGCGATGTTGCCGCACTCCAGGCACTGCCGCAGCGCCACCCAGGTGAGGCCCTCCTCGAGGCATCGCCGGCAGACCCGGTCGCCCTCGATCGCCACCGCCGGGTAGCGGTCGAGGTCGGCGCAGCCCTCCCCGGTCCGGTGCCGGATGGGACCAGAGGACTCGATCCGTTCCGGCTGGGTGTCATCGATCATCGACTCCTCCAGGTCGAGCATCGCCAGCACCTCCGCGACGACCACGGAGGAGACCTGCCCACCGGCCCGCACCTGCAGGACGCGCTCGCGCTCGGCGGTGATCATGTCGGTGCGGATTCGGGCGTACAGGTCGCTGGGCGTCTCCTGGTCGTCGGTGGTGCCCAGTCGCTCCCAGGCGGCGAAGTTGCGCTGCTCGCTGCGCTGCCGGATCAGCTCGACAACACCGTGCGGATCCTCGAACTCCAGCGCGGCCAGCCGCTCCTCGGCAGCCCTCGTCGCCTGCTGCAGCAGGGTGGCGCGGGCCAGCGCGTCCTCCATCGGGTCGGGGGGACGCACCCGCAGCCGGCGGGCCAGCCGGGGCAGCGACAGCCCCTGGATGAACAAGGTGCCGGCCACGACCGTGAACGCGGCCAGCAGCAGCACCTCGCGGTACGGCGTTCCCGGTGGGATGACGAAGGCCGCAGCCAGCGTCACGACCCCCCGCATGCCGGCCCACCCGAGGATGAAGGTGTTGGCGACCGGTGGCCGGTGGCCGGTCTCCGGGTCGGCGCCAGGACGGATCAGCAGGTAGCGCGCCGGGAACACCCAGGCCAGCCGGAGCACGATCACCGCGGCGAGCGTGGCCAGGCACACCGCGACCACCAGTTCCAGCGCGACGCCGGAGCGCATCACGTCCCGGACGATCCACTGGGCCTGCAGGCCGATCAGCAGGAACACGAGGTTCTCCAGCAGGAAGGCGATCGTCTTCCAGTTCGTCCGCTCGGTGATCCGCGACTTCGCCGTCTGCAACAGCGGCGCCTTGTGCCCGAGCAGCAGGCCTGCGACGACCACCGCGAGCACGCCGGAGGCGTGGATCGCTTCCGCGCCGAGGTAGGCCACGAACGGGATCACGAACGAGACGGCGGTGTCGAGCACGGGGTCGTTGATCAGCGGACGGAACCAGGCCACCACCCGGAACACCACGAACCCGAGCAGTGCGCCCCCGCCCGCGGCGAGCAGGAAGTCGCCGGCGACCTGCCAGGCGCTCACCCCGGCGCCGATCGCAACGATCGCCGTCCGCAGCGAGACGAGGGCGGTCGCATCGTTGAGCAGCGATTCGCCCTCCAGGATCGTGACCAGCCGCCGTGGCAGCCCGATCCGGCGGGCCACCGCGGTCGCGGCCACGGCGTCCGGGGGTGCGACGACCGCGCCGATCGCGAACGCCACCGGCCAGCCGATGTCGGGCAGCAGCGCGTGCACGACCACTCCGACACCGAGCGTGGTGAAGACCACCAGGCCGACCGACAGCAGCAGGATCGTCCGCTTGTTCGCGGCGAAGTCCACCAGCGAGGTCTGCACTGCGGTGGCGTAGAGCAGCGGTGGCAGCAGGCCGAGGAGTACCACTTCGGGCTCGAGGTGTACCTCGGGCACGCCCGGGATGAAGCTGCCGGCAACGCCGGCGGCGATCAGCAGCAGCGGCGCAGGGAAGCCCAGCCGTCCGGCCAGCGCTGTGCCGGCGAGGATGGCGACCACCAGCACCACCAGGAAGAAGGCACTCTCCACCCGGGCATTGTGCAGTGCCGCGGGCGTGGTGGTGGGGTTCTCAGTGGGTACTTCTCGCGCGGTCAGATCAGCTTGCGGGCGTGCACGCGTTCGACGGCGCCGTAGGTGAGCCGGTCGCCGGCGACCACCTTCGCCCCCTGGGCGTCGAGGTGGACGCTGGGTCGGCGGGTGAAGTGCTCCCCGGAAACCCGGATGGTCACGGACTCGAGCACACGCTGGCCGGCCCGCACCAGCAGGTTGGTCGCGACGACGTGGTCGGCGAGCAGCAGGCTGCCGCCGGGTCGGAGCACCCGCAGCGCCTCGCCGATTGCGAATGCGTCGTCGGGCACCTCGCACAGGGCGAACGTGCACACCACGGAGTCGAAGGACTCGTCGGGGAAGGGCAGCGCCATCGCGTCCGCCTCGAAGAGCTCGATCTCCCTCCCGATCATGCTGGCGCGCCGGCGGGCGAACTCCAGGAGCTCAGGGTTGAGGTCGACGCCGGTGAGCCGGACGGCGTCCGGGTAGTGCGGCAGGTTCAGCCCGGTACCGACCGCGATCTCGAGCACGTCGCCGCTGGCGCGGCTGCAGATCCAGTTCCGCGTGCCCGCGAAGAAGCGGTGCTCCAGCCGCAGCATCATCGCGTCAAAACGCGCTGCCTGCGCGGCAGTGATACGGGGGGAGGCATTGGCCATGGCGACCATTATCGCCGAAGCCGCACCGCCACCCCGCCCGGACGCGGTCGGGCGGGGCCTCAGCTGGTGGGGCCCGGGCGGCGCTGGAGTGTGTCGATGATCAGGTCGGCCACGTCCGGATCCCAGGTGAGGGCGCGCTCCCAGGGCAGCCCGGTGAGGTCGCAGAGGAAGATCGAGTGCGCGTCGGGGTAGACGTGCTCGCTGCGGTGCGGAAGCACCTCGGTGGGGACGCCGGAGGCCAGGGCACTGGCCCGGGTGACCAGACCGTCGTGGGGCCAGATCGGGCCGGAGCCGTGGAAGGCATCACCCGCGATCAGGGTGACAGCGAAGTCGTCCAGAACCCCCGCCTGGCGCTCGTTCCAGCCGCCGGGCCCGGTCAGGTAGCGACCGGCGACCTGCTGGCCGGCGTTGGGGGTAGGCAGGGATCTCGTCTCCTCGGCGAACTCGAGCATGATCTGTTCGAACCGCTGGTCGCCGTCGGCTGCGGCCAGGGTGAGGTCTCCGGCGGTGAAATCGGCGGTGAACCCACCCGTCCAGGGAGTGCCGATGGTGGTCAGCGACAGCACCGTGAACGCCGGATCGGCGGAGCGGAGCTGGCGTATCGCCGACCGGCTGAACAGGCCCCCCATCGAGTGGGCGACCAGGTCGAAGCCGTCATGCCCGAACCGCTCGGCGAGATGGCCGAGGAAGCGGGCCAGGTGTGCCCCTGCCTCGTCGATCGGTCCGACCGCGTTGACGGTCAGGGCGGCGTCGAGCACCTCGGGAGGATCGGTGAAGCCGGCGAAGCCGGTGTCCTCGATCGCCGGTCCGGGGCCGGCGTTGGCCGGCGAGGTGTAGACGGTGAAACCGGCGGCCAGCAGCCGTTCGCGCAGGTAGGTGTCGGTGCTCCCCGCGGCCATGCCCTCGCCGCAGGCGTGATCCGGTGTGGTGAAGGGACTGATTGCGGCGCCACCGGAGACGATGACCACCGCGCGAGCCGAGGACGCCATGGCGGGATTTCACCTAACTGCGGGATGGGAGAGGTGCGATTCACGATAGCCGTGCACGCGGGCCGCAGATCTGCAACCCGCCGTGTCGGCGCCGCAGACGCCCCGCGCACCTGCCAGCGAGCCCTGGCCGAACTCCCCGCGGACCCGCCGTCAGCCGAAGGCCTGCGCGGCCGTCACCACGGCTGCCTCTCGCCCGGGTGCGGACTGGTACTGCCAGTACAGGTTGGTGTGTGCGATCACCAGCTCCGGCGGGGGCGCCCCCCAGGACGAGAGGTCCTCGGTGGTGTGGGCGTCGGAGACCAGGACGGTGTCGTAACCGCGGGTGAAGGCACCGTGCAGCGTCGAGCGGACGCACGCGTCGGTCTGGGCGCCGGCGATGTAGAGCCGGCCCACGCCCCGGCCCGCCAGCACCTCCTCGAGGTTGGTGTCCTCGAAGGCGTCGCCGTAGAGCTTCTCGACGTGCGGCTCATCGGGGGCCGGGTCGAGTTCGGGCACGATCTGCCAGGGCTCGCTGCCGTGCGCGCGTCCTTCTGCCGCGTCCTGCACCCAGACCACGGGGACGCCTGCCGCGCGCGCCCTGCTCACGCAGGTGTCGATGTTCGCCAGCACCTGGTCGCGGTCGTGGGCATCTGCCACGACCCCGTTCTGCACGTCGATCACGACCAGGGCTGAGTTGGGTCGGTCGGTAAGGGTGGTCATGTCGTCTCCTCGTCGGTTCACCGCGACGGTACCCGTCCGTTCTGACAGTGCCACCGTGGTTGCTCCCCCGGGCCGGGGTCGACGCTCGCTGGCCGAAAACGGGGACGGTTCTCCTTTCCGTCCACCCGAACCGATGGACGAGAAGGAGAACCGTCCCCTTTCCGTCCAGCCGGGCTCAGTCGAGAGTGATCCGCAGCGCGGCGGCGGCGGCGCGGGCGCGCTCGCGGGCCTGCTCGGCGTCGGCGCCGCGGGCCAGCGTCACCGCGACGCGGCGGTGTCCGGACACCGACGGCTTGCCGAACAGCCGCACCTGAGCGGTCGGGACGGCCAGAGCCGCGTCCACGCCGCCGAACCGGGGGACGCCGGTGCCTTCGGCCAGCACCGCGCAGGACGCCGCCGCGGGCTCGTCCGGGCCGCCGATCCGCTCCGCGCCACCGGCCGGCAGCCCCAGCACCGCGCGGGCGTGCAGCGCGAACTCGGACAGATCCTGGCTCACCATCGTGACCATCCCCGTGTCGTGCGGACGGGGGCTGACCTCGGAGAACAGCACGTCCTCTCCGAGGATGAACAGCTCCACCCCGAACAGGCCCCAGCCGCCGAGCGCCCCGGTCACCGCAGCTGCCATCTGCTGCGCCTTCGCCAGCGCCGCAGCGGGCAGGGCTGCCGGCTGCCACGACTCCCGGTAGTCGCCGTCGATCTGGACGTGGCCGACCGGGTCGAGGAAGGAGGTGCCGCCGGAGTGCCGGACGGTGAGCAGGGTGATCTCGGAGTCGAACTCGACGAACCCCTCCACGATGCAGCGGCCGCCGCCGGCCCGTCCGCCCTCCTGGGCGTAGCGCCACGCCTCGGCGACGCCTTCCGCCGCGCGCACCACCGACTGGCCCCTGCCCGAGGACGACATCACCGGCTTCACCACGCACGGGAAGCCCAACTCCGCCGCGGCGGCCGCCAGCTCCGCCTCCGTCTCGACGAACCGGTACGGCGAGGTGGCCAGGCCCAACTCCTCCGCGGCCAGTCGCCGGATGCCCTCGCGGTTCATGGTCAGCTGGGTGGCCCGCGCGGTCGGCACCACCCGGACGCCGCCGGCCTCCACCTCGGCCAGTACGGACGTGGCGATCGCCTCCACCTCGGGCACCACGACGTGGGGTGCCTCGAGCCGGATGACCTGGCGCAGTGCCGCCGGGTCGAGCATGTCGATCGCGTAGGAGCGGTGGGCGACCTGCATCGCCGGCGCGTCGGCGTAGCGGTCCACCGCCACCACCTCAGCCCCGAGCCGCTGCAGCTCGATGGCGACCTCCTTGCCGAGCTCGCCGGCGCCGAGCAGCATCACCCTGGTGGCGGACGCGGACAGCGGCGTCCCGATCTCAACGGTCATGGCGTCATCCAACCATCGGGGCGCTCACACCCCGAAGCGGTCCCGTGCCTCGGCGGTGGCGGGGGAGAAGAAGTTGACCAGGTTGCCGTCGGGGTCACGGAACAGCAGTGAGCGATTGCCCCATGGAAGGTCGGTAGGCCCCTGGACGAGGTCGACGGTGCCGGCCAGCGCCGCGTGCACCGCGTCCACGTCGTCGACCAGGAAGTCGAAGGCGACCGACCGGTTCGCCCGGGGCTCGGCCGCGTCCGCACCCAGCAACGGCACGGTCTGGGTGCTCGCGATCGCGAGCGTGCCGGACGCCGTCGCGAGCTCGGCGAACAGCGGGTGCAGCCGGCGGGCGCCCAGCCCTGTGACGCGTTCGTAGAATGCGACGAGGCCGTCGACGTCGTCGGTGAAGATGCGAGTGGCCGCGAGCTGCATGGTTGTCCTCCCGTGAAACCGGCCCCGGCGGGACCCTGTGCGGGGACGCTAGCAATGAATCTGGACAGTATTCGCCCAGTATTTGTATAGGGTCGGCCCATGAGTCGTCCGACCGCCCGCGTGCTGCAGCTCCTCGATCTGCTCCAGTCCGCCGGCACCCGGACGCTCGGCGAGCTCGCCGGACGCCTCGAGGTGGATGAGCGGACCATCCGCCGCTACCTCGACCACCTGCGTGACCTCGGCGTCCCCGTGGAGGCGATCAGAGGACGCCACGGCGGCTACCGGATCGCTGCGGGGTATCGCATGCCGCCACTGATGCTCGGCGAGGAGGAGGCCCTCGCCGTGCTGTATGGGTTGGTGGACCTGCGCGCACGCGTCGACTCCCCGGTTCCGCCGATGGCGACCGAGACGGCGATCGCCAAGATGCGCCGGGCCCTGCCTCGGAGTGCGCTCGCGCGAGCAGAGACACTGATCGCTGCTGCCGTCATGGCCCCCGACCGTCCGCACGCGCCCACCGCTCCGGACGTCCTGCTGGGCGTCGCGGATGCGGTGGCGGAGCGCCGGCCGCTGAGCATCGCGTACCGGTCGAAGGCGGGCGCGGAATCGGCGCGCACGGTCCACCCTTACGACCTGGTCGCCAGGCACGGCCGCTGGTACCTCGCCGCGCTCGACCTCCCCTCGGGCGAAGTACGCACCTTCCGGCTCGACCGGGTCCGGTCCGTGCGGACGCAACCGGGGCACTTCCGTCCTCCGCCGCCCCACGACGCGGTCGCCGACCTGGTCGAGCGCTTCGCGACCGCCGACTACGCCCACACCGCGCGGCTGCGGATCCGGGCCACGCCCGAGCAGATCCGGGCGGTGCTGCCGCCGTCGGTCGCCGTTCTCGAGCCGCTGCGCGCCGAGGAGACAGGAGAGGAGGGTTGGCAGCGCGCGACGATCCGCGCCGAACGGGTCGACTGGCTCCCGGGGCTGCTGCTCGGTCTGTCCGTGCCGGTGGTCATCGAGGGTCCGGACGAACTGCGCGAGGCGTGCGCCGCGGCGGCCGCGCGGCTCCGGGCACTCGCCACGGGCACTCCCTGAGGACGACCCGGGGAGACCTCAGCCGTCCAGGAAACCGTGCCGGGCGAGCACCGTGTCCACGAACTCCGTCAGGGCCGGCTTCGCGGCCTCATTGGCGTACTTCACGCTCACCGATCCTTTGCCGCCGAACGCGCCGGGAATGTCCTGTTGCGCCGCGGCAACCAGGTCGAAGTCGATCGCGTGCGCGGAGAAGTGGCCCTTCGCCGCGGTGAACATGACGTAGCCCTTCAGGTAGCTGTCCTGGAAGCGGTACATCGGCACCTGCCGGAACATCACCGGTTCGAGCCGGGGCGCGCGCGCCGCGACGTGGTCCCAGAACTCCTGAAGCCACGGACGCCCGGCCTCGGGTGCGGCGTCCAGGTACTGCTGCGGTGAATCGGCCATGTCTCAGCGTAGTTCGGACAGGTCCGCCCAGCCTCCGATGCCGTCGGTGCCCATGTCCTCCAGGTCGATGCGCCACGCCTTCGCGAGTGCGTCGACAGGATGTCCTCGGCGGCCGGGCCGCCGAGCGGATTCGGCGCGGCGGCCATAGGGTGTCGCACGTGGAGCAGAACGGCGAACGGCCACGGTTCCCGCGCTCGGTGTACGCCAGGGGCAGCGAGCCGGATGCCCGGTTCAGCCTCGCCAACGAGCGCACCTTCCTGGCCTGGATCAGCGCAGGACTGGCCCTGATCTCGGTCGGGGTCGGCCTGGACTCGCTGGCACTGAGCCTGCACCCGGGGTTCCGGCTGGCCGGCTCGATCGTGCTGGTCGCGGCGGGGATCGCCTGCCCGGTGCAGGCGTGGGTCGGCTGGGTCCGCGTGGAGGCGGCGCTGCGCGAACGCCGTCCGCTGCCGTTCAACCCGCTGCTCGCCGTGCTTCCGGTGGCGCTCGGCCTGGCCGGCGTCCTCGTGCTGGCGGCGATGGTGGTGAAGTGACCAGCCCCGGCGAGGTCTGGGACGCCGGCCTCCAGCCCGAGCGCACCGGCCTGGCCTGGGAGCGCACCGCGCTGGCCTTCCTCGGCCTCGGCCTGGCCGTGCCGAGGCTCGCCTGGCCGGTGCTCGGTCCGTGGGCGATCGCACCCGCGGCCGTGATCCTGGCCGGCGCGCTCGCGCTGTTCGTCGCCGGCCACCGGCGCTACCGGCACACCCACGGCGCGCTCACCGGCGCCGGACGGCTCCGCGACGGACGGCTGCCGCTCCTCGCCACTCTGGTCGCGCTCGTGCTGGCCCTCGTCGCCGTGCTCCTGGTCGTCGTCGCGTCACGCGGAGCTGCGCAGCCGTGACGAACGCGAACCGGTACCGCCGGGTCGCCGCGCGCGGCCTGCTGGCGGCGGCCGCGCTCACCGTGGCGAACGTCGCGGCTGGACGCGCACTCAGCCGCAGCGCCTGGCTGCGGGACCGGGAGACGGACGTGATCCGCGGCCTGCAGTCTCGCCGCGCGCCCGGATGTGACCGGTTGGCGAAGGTCGTCTCGACCGCGGCGGACGTACCGGCCAGCATCGCGCACGGCGCCGTCGCGTCCGCCGTGCTGTGGTACCGGACCCGCGACCCGCGGCTGGCTGCCGCACCCGCTGCGGCGCTCGTCCTCGAGACCGCGGTGTACCTCGGCGCGGGGGCGCTGGTGAACCGCGACCGCCCGGACGTTCCGCGGCTCGACCGCGAACAGCCCACCTCGTCCTTTCCCTCCGGGCACCAGGGCGCGACCGTCGCGTTGATGGTGGTCTACCTGCGCCTCGCGGGACGGGTCCGGAACCCCTGGCTGCGCACGGCGATCACGGCGGCGTGCCTGGCCTACCCCTCGACGCTGGCGTGGGCGCGCGTCCACACCGGCATGCACTACCCCTCCGACGTCGTGGCCGGCACCGTGAACGGCATCGTCACCGGGCTGGCCGCAGTGGACCGGATTGGGGACGGTTCCTGACTCGGTCCACTGCCCAGGAAGCGGACCGAGTTCGGAACCGTCCCCAATCCGGTCCGGTCAGGAGCGCTTGAGGCTGTCCTCCCAGGCGTCCACAGGGGAGACCGGGACGATCGGCAGTGCGCGTGGCGCGTTCCGCCCCGGGGTCTCATCGAGCACGAACCCACCGGACGCCGCGTGCCGCTTGTGCGCGGTCGCGACCATCAGCTTGATCCGGTTCAGCTGGTTCGTCGCCGATGCGCCAGGGTCGTAGTCGACGCTGACGATGTTGGCCTCCGGGTGGCGGCGCCGCAGTTCGGCGAACATCCCCTTGCCGACCACGTGGTTCGGCAGGCACGCGAACGGCTGCGCGCAGATGATGTTCGGTGCCCCGAGCTCGATCAGTTCGACCATCTCGGCGGTGAGCAGCCAGCCCTCGCCGGCGCGGGTGCCGATCGAGATCACCCCGTCCGCCTTCTTCGCGAGGTCGGCCATCTTCGGCGGCAGGTCGAACTTGCCGTTCGTCCGGGCCAGCGCGGTCACCACCGGCTGCTGGAACTTCTCGATCAGCCACAGCGCCATCCGCTTGAAGTGGTGTGAGCGCGGCCCGATGCCCATCGTCTCCCACTGGAACTGGGAGGAGTACAGGGGCATCAGGAAGAACTGCAGGATGCCGGGCAGCACGGCCTCGCAGTCCTCGCCCTCGACCACGTCGACCACGTGGTTGTTGGCATCCGGGTGGAACTTCACCAGGATCTCGCCGACGATCCCGACCCGCGGCTTGCGGGGGATGTCCCGCAGCGGCAGCGCGTCGAACTCCGCCACGATCCGCCGGATCAGGCTGGTGTAGCCGATGCTGCGACCCAGCGTCCTGCTGTAGCCGCCGTGCTGCAGGAACTCCTGGCAGACCTCGTCCCAGGTGCGGTACAGGGCCTGCGCGCTGCCCGGCTGCCGTTCGTAGGGACGCACGCGCAGCAGCAGCGTCTGCAGCAGGTCACCCAGGATCAGCGCCTGCACTGCGGGCACCAGCAGCGCAGGGGTCATCTTGAAGCCCGGATTGCTCTCCAGCCCCTGCACACTGATCGCCAGCACCGGCACCTGCGGGTAACCGGCGTCGGCCAGCGCCTTGCGCAGCAGCCCGACGTAGTTCGTGGCCCTGCACATGCCGCCGGTCTGGGTGATCGCGACGCTCGTGCGGTCGGGGTCGGCCTCGCCGGAGCGGATCTTGTTGACCAGCTGGCCGACCACCATGATCGCAGGGAAGCAGGCGTCGTTGTTGACGTACTTCAGGCCGACCTCGACGTCGTCGCCGCTCGCGTTCTCGAGCAGTTCCACGTTCAGGCCGAGCTTGCGCATCACCGGCATGACCAGCCGGAAGTGGATCGGGGCCATCTGCGGGGCGTAGATCGTGTGAGTGGCCTTGGCCTGCTCGTCGAACAGCCGCCGCTCGCCCAGCGGACCGAACGTGCTCACCGTGGACGACCCGCGCCGCTCCGCCGCGGCCGCCTTCATCGAGCGCAGCCGGATCGTCGCCGCGCCGAGGTTGGAGACCTCGTCGATCTTCAGCAGCGTGTACATGTCGCCGGCCTGCTCGATGATCTCCTGCACCTGGTCGGTGGTGATCGCGTCCACCCCGCAGCCGAACGAGTTCAGCTGGACCAGGTGCAGCTCGGGCTCGCGCGCCACCCGGGCGGCCGCCTCGTAGAGCCGCGTGTGGTAGGCCCACTGGTCGCGTACCCGGATCGGCCGGGCCAGCAGCGGCTCGGCGGGCTCGACGATCGCGTCCTCGGTGAGCACGGCCATGCCGAGGCCGGTGATCAGGCTCGGGATGCCGTGGTTCACCTCCGGGTCCACGTGGTACGGACGACCGGCCAGCACGATGCCCTTCACGTCGTGCTCGGCCATCCATTCCAGCGCCCGCCGACCCTCGGCGCGGACGTCGGCCTTGACCTTCGCGTCCTCCTCGTAGCCGGCCTGAACGGCAGCGGTGGCCTCTTCCAGCGTGACGTTCCAGTCGGCGAAGACCTCGACCAGGCGGGTGGCGAGGAACTCCGGCTCGTTCAGGTTCAGCATCGGCGAGAGGTAGCGGATGTCCGGATCCTGCAGCCGGGGCAGGTTGCGTTCGATCACCTGCGGGTAGAACGCCACCACCGGGCAGTTGAAGTGGTTGTCGGCGCCGGCGACCTCCTTGGCCTCCAGCGGGATGCAGGGGTAGAAGATCGTGCGGATGCCGCGATCGATCAGGCTCTCGATGTGGCCGTGCACGAGCTTCGCCGGGTAGCAGACGTTCTCCGAGGGGATCGACTCCATCCCGGCCTCGAAGACCTCGTGGCTGGACCGGCCCGAGATCGTCACCCGGAAGCCGAGCCTGGTCAAGATGGTGAACCACAGCGGGAAGTTCTCGTACATGTTCAGCACCCGGGGGACGCCGATCTCGCCGCGGAACGCCTTGTCCTCGGTGAGTCGCCGGTATCCGAAGATCCGCTTGTACTTGTAGTCGAACAGGTTCGGCAGCTCCGACTTCTTCGGCACCCGATCGGTGCTGGCGCCGCGCTCGCAGCGGTTGCCGGAGACGTGCCGGGTGCCGTCGCCGAAGGTGGAGATGGTCAGCTGGCAGTGGTTCTGGCACAGCCGGCAGGTGTCCAGGTTGGTGTCGACACTGAACTCGTCCAGCTCCTCCAGCGCGAGGGCCTGCGAGCGCTCGCCGTCCGACCAGTTGCGCTGGGCGGTCAGCGCCGCGCCGTAGGCGCCCATCAGCCCGGCGATGTCGGGACGGATCACCTGGGCGCCGGTCTGCAGCTCGAACGCCCGCAACACCGCGTCGTTCAGGAAGGTTCCGCCCTGCACGACGACCTTGTCGCCGAGCTGTCCTGCGTCCTTGAGCTTGATCACCTTGTACAGCGCGTTGCGTACTACGGAGTATGACAAACCGGCGGCGATGTCACCCTGGCTGGCCCCTTCGCGCTGGGCCTGCTTGACCGAGGAGTTCATGAACACGGTGCAGCGGGTGCCCAGGTCGACCGGGGCACCGGACTCGAGCGCGGTCCCGGCGAAGGTCTGCACGTCGGTGCCCATCGAGGCGGCGAAGGTCTGCAGGAACGAGCCGCACCCTGACGAACAGGCCTCGTTCACCGCGATCGAGTCGACGGCGCCGTCGCGGATCCGCAGGTACTTCATGTCCTGGCCGCCGATGTCGATCACCGAGCTGACGCCGGGGCAGACGGTCTCGGCGGCCCGGTAGTGGGCCATGGTCTCGATCTCGCCGTCGTCCAGCCGCAGGGCGGCCCGGACCAGGCTCTCGCCGTAGCCGGTCACGCAGCTGCGGGCGAGGTAGGCGTCCGCGGGCAGTTGGGTGTGCACCTCGCGCAGGATCGAGAGCGCGACGCTGATCGGGTCGTTGCTGCCCTGGTAGTGGGAGAACACGATCTGGCCGGCGTGCGTGAGCAGCACGGCCTTCACCGTGGTCGAGCCGGCGTCGATGCCGAGGAAGACCGGGCCGGAAGCGGTCGCGAGATCGCCCTTCGGGATCGAGGTGGCGGCGTGCCGCGCGTCGAACTCGGTGCGCTCGGCGTCGCTGGCGAACAGCGGACGCAGCCGCGCGCTGCCCAGCGGGATCAGCGTCCGCTCGCGCAGGCGCCGGAACAGCTCCTCGACGTGCTTCTCGCTCCCCACGCCTCGGGTCGAAGCCCCGGCCAGGAGCGCCGCACCGATCGCCACGTACAGGTGGGCGTTCTCCGGGGTGGTGAACGCCTCCACCTGTGCGGCCAGCGCCCGCTCGTACGCCTTGCGCAGCTGGGGCAGGAAGTGCAACGGACCGCCGAGGAAGACCACATTGCCCCGGATCGGGTGCCCGCAGGCCAGGCCGGCGATGGTCTGGGTGGCGACGGCGGCGAAGACCGACGCGGCCAGGTCGGTGTGGGCCGCACCCTGGTTCAGCAGCGGCTGCAGGTCGGACTTGGCGAACACTCCGCAGCGGGAGGCGATCGGGTAGAGGTGCTGGTGCTCGGCCGCCAGCGCGTCCAGGCCGGCGGCGTCGGTGTGCAGCAGGCTGGCCATCTGGTCGATGAACGCGCCGGTGCCGCCCGCGCAGGTGCCGTTCATCCGCTGCTCGACAACGGGGTGCAGGAAGGTGATCTTGGCGTCCTCGCCGCCGAGTTCGATCACCACGTCGCCCTGCGGGATGAACCGCTCGATCGCGGCGGTGGACGCGATCACCTCCTGGATGAACTCCACGCCCATCACCTCGGCCACGCCGAGCCCGGCAGAGCCGGTCACCGCGCACCGGAAGGACGCGCCGGGGAAGCGGTCGGCGATCTCGCGGAGCAGGTCGCGCAGGGCGCCCCGGGCGTCCGCGTTGTGCCGGCGGTAGGCGCTGAACAGCAGGGTGGTGCCATCGAGCACGACCGCCTTGACGGTCGTGGAGCCGATGTCCAGGCCCAGCGTCGTGGCTGCCTGCATGCCTGCCCTCCGTCCAGAACGATCGTTCTGTTCCGTGCCTCACAGTACAGGAACTACGCAGGATTGCCGATAGTCTGGGTGGATGGACGAGAGCCGACGCCGGCCGGCCGCGGCGCGAGAGGCGATCCTGCGGGCAGCAACCGAGCTGATTCGCGTCAATGGCGTCGCCGGGACGTCCATCTCCGATGTGATCACCCGCTCGGGCACCTCAGCCGGCGCGATCTACCACCACTTTGGCAGCAAGGAGCGGCTGGTCCTCGAGGTGGGCCGCAACGCGATGGCCGTGCCGATGACGATGATCATGGCCACGGCGACCGACCTCTCGCCGGACGCGCTGTTCGCCGCCGCGCTCGACCGGGTCGGCGAGGACGAGCACACCCCGGAACTGCTGCTGCAGATCTGGGCGGGCGCCAAGTCCGACCCTGGCCTGTGGGCGCTGCTGTTGAGCGAGGTGGCCACGGTGAAGGCCAGCATCATCGTCTTCATCGGGGGCTGGTGCGCAGAGCACTCCCCGGGAACCGACCCGGGCGTGCTCGCCAGCGCGATCATGAGCCTGGTCACGGGGTACGCCGTGCAGCGCAGCCTCGGCCTGGAGATCGACCAGGCGGCCTACCGCCGGTTCGGTGCGGCGATGATCGCCGAGGTGACCGGACGCGCGTCCGCCGACGCCTGACCTGGCCGATAAGGGGACGGTTCTCCTTTTCGGCCAACCCGGGTGTGTGGCCGAAAAGGAGAACCGTCCCCTTATCGGCCGAGGAACTCCCGCCAGCGCGGGACCTCCCGTCCGGCCTGGGCGAGCCCGGCATCGAAGCTGGCCTGTAGCCGGGCCACGTCGCGCGTGCCGTTGCTGACGCTCATCCGGTCGGGGACGAACAGCAGCGCGTCCCCGGACATCTCCAGGTCGAACAGCTCCTCGCGGGTGGCGTTGTAGTTGCGGTGTCGGACGTCGAGGGCTTCCACGACGGCCGGGTAGCGGCGGAACCAGCGCCGGTAGAGGCCGGGGGAGCGGGTCGGGGTCTTGAGGTAGTCGCGCTCCTGGGTGAGTACGACGAAGAAGCGGGTGAAGCCGTCGGCCTTCGCCGCGTCCAGTGCGATACCGCCGGACGGGCCGAGCGCTCCGTCCACGTAGACGTGCCCGTCCAGGTGCACCGGGGGCATGATCATCGGCATCGTCGAGGACGCCCGCACCCGTCGCATCAGGTCGGGCAGGGTGGCGAGGTCGTCCTGGGTCCAGTAGACGGCGCGGCCGGTGTCGCACTCGAACGACCCGATCCGGACGGACGCCGGGTTCGCGCGGAACCGCTCGTAGTCGAACGGCAGCGCCTGGTCGGGGCCGGCGGTCTGCTCGTAGATGTAGGCGGCGTTGAACAGCCCCTGCCCGCGCAGGAAGGTGGCGATGTTGCCGAACCGCGGGTCGGCGGCGAACTCGACGAAGGACGCCCGGGCACGCTCCGGATCGCGGGACAGGTAGTTCACCGTGTTGCTGGCTCCCGCGGAGATGCCGGCGACCCAGCCGAAGTGGATGCCTTCGGCGAGCAGCGTGGCCACCACAGCCGCGGTGTAGCTGGCCCGCATGCCGCCACCCTCGAAGACGAGCGCGACGTCGTGCACGTTGCTGGTCAATGCCTCCGGCACGCGTCCTCCCCTCGTCTCGTCCGAACGATATCCGCCGTCGCGGGGACGCCTTCGACAGGACCGTCCGGATGTGTACGAGTTCGATGGATCGCGGGTGCGGAATGCACGGGCCGGGAGATGCCGGGCTCGTTCCTGTCGTCCCCGCTGACACCCCCGAGCCGGGGCCGAACAGGCCCGGCGGAGTGGGGAGTGGCACGATTCCCCGCGGCGTTGACCGTGGTCGCGGGCGTGGCGATCGGCCTGGCCGGACGGCGTCCCGCAGCCCGGGCTCGGCCGCCTGAGGCTCACTCCGGAACGCGCAGGGCGATCCGCGTCTGGGTCTGCGCGGCGCCGGCCTCCTTCTTGAGGCGACGCAGCAGCTGGTCGAGCTCGCCGGTGTCGCGGACGTGCGCCCGCACCAGGTAGTCGTACGGGCCGGTGAGATGGACGGCCTCGCTGATCGCCCGGTCGGTGCCGGTCCAGGCGAGGAACGCCTCGGAGTCGCGACCATCGGCCAGGCGAACGTCGATGAACGCCTCCAGCCCGCCGCGGGCGACCGGGGCGTCCCCGGCCAGCACGGCTCGATAGCCCAGGATCACTCCGGAAGCCTCCAGGCGGCGCACGCGGGCCGCGGCAGCGTTCGTGCTGAGGCCCACCCGGCGTCCGAGCTCACTGAACGAAATGCGGCCCTCGGTACGGAGGATGCCGAGAATCATCTCGTCAACGCGGTCCATGCAGACAATCTAGCCGTCCTGCGGCGTGATTCTCCGTTTCCCGCCGCAGCCTGGGGCAGGCTTCTCGCTCATGGACGTCCTCGCGATGCTGGCCCGCGGCGCGCTCGCCGGGCTCGGCGTTGCCGTGCCGCTCGGCGCGATCGGCGTCCTGCTGCTCGGTGAGGGGATCAGCAGGGGCTTCCGCCGCGGTGCCCCGGCCGCTGTCGCCGTCGGAGTCATCGACACCCTCTACAGCGCCGCCGCCGTGCTCTTCGGCGCGGTCGCGGCCCCGGTGATCGGCGGCTGGGGAAGCTGGCCCGCGGTGATCGGCGGAGGGGTCCTGGTCGGGATCGCCACCCTCGGATTGTGGCGGTTGGCCGCCCGGCCGGCTTCCGAGGGTCCGGCCCCGGAACCGGCCGGGAGCGGCTGGCAGCGCTTCGTCCTCTTCCTCGGCCTGACCGCGGTGAATCCGGCGACGCTGGTCTACTTCGCGGCGATCACGGTCGGGCTGACCGGACGGTTGGGCACGACCGCCACGGCGTCGGCGTTCGTGATCGGGGTGGGACTCGCGTCCGTGTCGTGGCAGCTCGTGGTGGTCGGGACGGGTGCGATCCTGCGGCACCGGATCACCGAGCGCGCGCGCCGGCTGAGCGTGCTCGCCGGCAACCTGGTGGTCGCCGGCCTGGGCGTGGCGATGCTGGTCGGCGCGCTGCGTTGACCGACCCCGGAGGCTCCTGAGCGCGCCGGGCGGCTCCACGGGGCTGGGCACGGCACGGTCGCGGTGCGATCATGGTCGGTATGCGCCAGTCCTCCCCCCGCTGGTTCGCCAGTCTCGCGTCCGTTCCGCTCGCCGTCGCGCTGGCCCTCGGACCCGCCGTCACGCCCTCCGTCGCGTCGATTCCGGCCGATGGGACCACCCCGGTCGTCGCGACCGCAGCGGAGGCCGTTGCACCGCTACCCGACCCGGTCGTCCTGGCGACGAAGCTGAAGAAGGTCTCCACGAAGGGCATCGGCACGGTCGGGCTCCTGGTCACAACCACGGACGGCACGGTGCTGGCCGATCGGGCCGCCGATGTGCCGCTCACTCCCGCGTCCACGATGAAGGTGCTCACCACGATGGCCGCGCTGGACGCGCTCGGGCCGGAGCGCACGTTCGCCACCCGGGTGCTGGGCTCCGCGTCGAGCCGGATCTACCTGGTCGGCGGCGGCGACCCCCTGCTGACCGACAAGACGTCCACCTCGTCGTACAAGCCGGCCTCGCTGCAGAAGCTGGCGAAGGCGACCGTCGCAGCGCTGAAGGCGGCCGGACGCACCAGCGTGCGGGTGCGCTACGACGCGTCCCTGTTCACCGGGCCGACCTGGAGCAGCCACTGGAAGTCGAAGTGGAAGGGCTGGGAGGCGAAAGTCGCAGCGCTCGAGATCGACTCGGGCAAGCTCAGCTCGGGTCGGGCCGCGTACAGCCCGGCGAAGACCGCGGCCACGGCCTTCGCGAAGCGGCTCAAGGCTGCCGGCATCAAGGTCATCTCGGTTGCCTCAGGGACGGCGCCGGCGGACGGCCCCGAACTCGCCCGGGTCACGTCCACCACGGTGAGCCGGATCATCCATCGCACACTGCTGATCAGCGACAACGTGTCCGCGGAGACGCTGTCCCGGCACGCCGCGATCGCCAGGGGCGCCGACCCGAGCTTCACCGGCGCGGCGGGCGCCGTGCAGGCGTGGCTCGCCGCGCGCGGGCTGTGGACCTCCGGTATGAGGATCCTCGACGGCAGCGGCCTTGCGCCGGCCAGCAAGCTGACCCCGACCGTGCTCGCTTCGGCGATCCGGCTGGCGCTGGCTGAGCCGGAGTTCGCGCCGGTTGTCGGAGGGCTGCCCGTCGCCGGAAAGAGCGGCACTCTCAAGCATCGCTTCGACGACGCGTCCGAGAAGGCCGGACGCCAGGTCGTGCACGCGAAGACCGGGACGCTGAGCGGCCTGGCCGCCCTGGCCGGCTACGTGACCACCGCGGACGGCGCGGTGCTGGTGTTCGCCGAGATCGGCAACGACTCCTACAGCTACTACCGCGTCTACGACTGGCTCGACCGCGAGGCTGCGGTGCTGGCCGGATGCGGGTGTCGCTGAATCGCCGGGCCCCGGCACCCGCTCAGCCGTAGCGTTCGACGAGCAGTGCGGACGCGCGCGTGGAGCCGTCCGCCCAGTCCTTGATCGACTCGGCGTAGGCGGCGGCCCGCTCTCGCGCCGTGTCGTCGGCAAGGAGCTCGGCGATCGCGGTCTGGACCTCGCTGACCAGCTTCGTCCGGTTGCGTGACTTCCCCACTCTCCGCGCGAATCCCTTGCGGACCAGGCAGGAGATGTTCGCGACCTGCTCGGGCTGCATCCCGACGCCGACCACGGGGCGGCCGGCGAGCGCGGCGGTGAGGACGGTGCCGATGCCGCCGTGGATCAGCGCGAGGTCGGCGCGGCGGTTCATCTCCAGGGCCGGCAGCCAGTCGGTGACCAGGACGTTCGGCGGCACGTCCACGTGCTGGTCGGCGATCAGGGCCTTCACCGGGGCGACCACCTGGTGAGGCGTGTCGCGGAAGCTCTCGAGCAGGTCGGCGACCACGTGGCCCACGCCGGAGGATCCCATCGCGAAGTAGATCAGGGGCCGATCGTGGGGCAGCGCATCCACCTGCGGGGGCAGGGAGAACTCGCCGGTGGGCAGCAGTGCCCCGATCGCGAAGTGGTCCTCCGGCAACGGGATGTCGGTGAAGCCGGGCGGCTCTGCAACCAGCGAGGTGTGCCCGTGGAAGTAGCTGAGGACCGGCCGGAAGCCCGGCACACGGTAGTGCCGGGCTGCCTGGTTCACCGGGTGGATGAAGCCGTACCACATCCAGGCGCGGAACAGCGGGTAGAGGAGGGCGTCGACGAGCCGTTTCAGCGACGCTGGGCGGAGGTCGTCGGTGGTGCCCGCACCGGTGGCGAAGAACCCGGGCAACCAGGTGGACTGGACGGCCCACACCACCGGGATCCCGCGCAGTCGGCACGACAGGGGCATGCTCAGGTAGGAGCCGGTCACGACCGCGACCGGGTGCAGCCGGTCCAGGACGACCAGGTCGCCGGCCACCTTCTCGATCATCTCCGCACCGGAGTAGGCCGGCGCGAACTTCTCCTCGTCGTTGACGGCGAACACGTGCGCGATCTTCTCCGGGGTGAGCTGCGGCTCGACCCGCTCGAGCGGGAAGTGGTTGTCCTCGATCAGGGACTCGAAGTCGCCGCCCTCGGAGATGAAGCGGATCTCGAATCGCTGCGACGCCACCGGATCACGGGCCACGCCCTTGGCGATCTCGACCATCCGGGAGGTCTCGGCGAGGCTGAAGGCCGCCGGTGCGAGCAGCAGGACCTTGCGGTTCATTGCGGCGTCCCTCCGCCCGGGCCGGCTTCCTTCGGGATCTCGTCCAGGACTCGATCCACAATCCGGCCCGCCTCGGTGAGGAAACCGCGCCAGGCGGTGAAGCGCTCGATGAGGACGCGGTTGTCGTCGGCGCCGGCCTGCGCCAGCCCGAGCCCGGTGGCCCGCTGGAGGATCTCGAGTTCGGGCACGAGGGACGTCCGGAGCCAGGTCTCGACCACTGCCCACGGCGAGTCGGACACCGTGTAGAAGCTGCGCCGGTCGGTGCCGGTCGGCAGCCTGCGCGCAAGCCGGGCATCGACCAGGCGGCGCAGGGTGATGCTGGCGCCGCTCTTCGCCAGCCCGGCCCGGTCGGCCAGCTCCTCCAGGGACAGCGGCCGGTCGGAGAACCAGAGCAGAGTCCACAGGCGTCCGGCACTGGGTGTGCCGCCCGTGAGTTCCGCGAGGCGAGCGAGGTCTTCACTGACCGGGGTGGACACGGCTGATCCAATAAGCTGAACGATGGGTCCGATCAAGCGTCCCGAGCCCTGGCGGCCCGGCTTCGGAACCGCAGCGGAGGGACCGTTCAGCACCTGCGCGCCTCCCTCGTGACCGCTGCCGGATGCGCGCCCGCTGCCGCGGCGGACCGGCCTGTCGTCTAGGCTGAAAGTGCTCTCAGGAGTGGTCAAAGGAGATCAGAGAGATGAACACGACAGTCAAGCAGATGGTTGAGGCGGCCGACGCCGTCGTACCCCGAATCAGCCCGGCGCAGGCGAAGGAGATCATCGCCCGCGGGGATGCCCTCGTGGTGGATGTACGGGATGCCAGTGAGGTGGCGAAGGAGGGCAAGGTCGCCGGTGCGATCAATGTCTCTCGCGGGCTGCTGGAGTTCAAGGCCGATCCGTTCGCTGCGGGTTACGACCCCCAGTTCCACAAGGACCATCCGGTCATCGTGTACTGCGCATCCGGTGGACGCTCGGCGCTGAGCGGCAAGGCCCTGAAGGAACTCGGCTTCAGCGAGGTCTACAACCTCGGCGGCTTCAAGGACTGGGTCGCAGCCGGCGGCGAGATCGATCCACCGACGGCCTGATCCGGTGTGCCCCGGCGTGGTGCCGGGTCAGTCGCTCGGCGCTGCGATCCTGCGGCCGACGACGTACCCGTAGCCGAGCACGCCGCGGCCACGCCGGAGCAGCGCTTCCCATCCGGCCAGGTCCCGGACCAGGCCCGGCCGGGCCAGCAGCTTCCCGGTGAGCCGTGCGACCCCGGCGACGCCGAGATCCTTCACGAACGTGCGGCCCAGGTGCTCCATCCGGTCGGAGAAGTCCTCGACGTGGGTCACCTCGAAGCCGTTCGCGACGAACAGGTCGCGCCAGCCGTCCAGCGGCATGGTGGTGAACCCGCCCCAGGCCTCGCGCAGGTCGGCGTCGAACCCCGGCGGCGGCGTGACGCGGTAGGTCATCTCCAGGTCGCCGAGGTAGCCGCCGGCGGTCAGGACGCGCCGGAGCTCGGGGAACGCCCGGGCCCGGTCGAGCATCGTGGTGACGCACTCGATCAGGACCGCGTCGAAGCAGCCGGACGCGAACGGCAGCGCGTGGGCATCCGCCTGGACGACGCTCACGTGGTCCTGCAGGCCGCGCTCGTGCACGAGGCGAAGGGCGGCATCGACCATGTCCGGTGAGGTGTCGATCGCCACCACGTCGCAGCCGTAGGTGTGGGCGAGGTAGCAGGCGGTCGTGCCGCGTCCCCCGCCGAGGTCGAGGACCCGGCTGCCCGGGCCCACCTGGCAGGCGCGAGCCATCTCGTCGGTCTTGTCGCGACCGCCGGGGTGCAGAACCTCCACGCCGCACTCGTACATCACCCGATCGGCGTCCGAGACGGTCACCCTCCACCTCCGGGGGCTGCGCCGCGGCGAGTGAGGGCGGCGGCGACGAAGCGCAGGTTCCTGGGCGACTCGCCCACGCGGCGGACGGCGTAGGGGAACCAGTCGGTGCCGAAGGGGAGGTAGACCCGCACCCGGTAGCCGCGCCGGGACAATTCGCGCTGCAGGTCGGGACGCACGCCATAGAGCATTTCGAACTCGAAGGCGTCCGCGGGCCAGCCCTGGGCCTCGGCCTGGGTGATGATCTCCTCGATGAGGCGGTGGTCGTGGGTGGCGAAGGACGGGTACACACCGGCCTCGCGCGCGGCGCGTCCGAGCAACTGGGACGCGCACCGGCGGTAGCGGGAGTCGCGGTCGACCGCGCTGCGCACGGCGATGTCGGCGGGCTCGGCGAAGGCGCCCTTGACCAGCCGCACCCAGGCGCCGGCGGTGATCAGCCGGCCGAGATCGGCCGGGGTGCGGTGCAGGTAGGCCTGGATCGTGATGGCGGTGGGCAGGTCCTCAGCGCGCAGTGACCAGTACAGGTCGATGGTGGCGTCGGTGACGCTCGCGTCCTCCATGTCGATGATCAGCGCGTCGTGGCCGACCCGTGGCTGGGTGGCGGCGGCCCGCACGGCGCGGGCGAGGTCGAGGGCGTTGGACGTGCAGGTCTGCGCGTCCACCATCAGGCCGATCTGGGTGGGGTCGACGGAGACGCAGACGTCGAGGGACGCCTCCGCGGTGGCGGTGATCGCGGCCTCCAGCTCGGTGAGCGTGGTGGAGATCAGCTCCGGGTCGCTGACGTACTCGCCGAGGTAGAACAGCGTGGCCGTGATGCCGCTGCGAGCAAGTTCGAGCGCGCTGTTGCGGGCATCCGCCACACTCGCACCACCCACGAACTGGTTCGCCAATCCGCTCAGCCACGGCTGGCGCTGCGCGAAGTCGGTGACCTTCTCTGAGCGGGCCAGCCGGATCATGCCCTCCTGCCAGACGGTCATGCTCAGACCCTAGATGACGCGGGAGCGTCGGTGGGCAGGCCTAGGCTCGTTCGTGTGATGCGCGAGGTGGTGGACTCGATCCCGGTGCTCCTCACCCGTCCGGACCCGGCAGCGGACCGGCACCGCCTGGCGGTCTGGCTGCCGTACTTCACGGGCACGAAGGAGGCGATGGCGCCGACGCTCGAGCGCCTCGCCAGCCGCGGGTTCACCGCGCTCAGCCTCGACCCATGGCAGCACGGCGAGCGTGGCACGGAGACCGGCGACGAACTCAGCGGGCGGGTCTTCGCGGCCTTCCGGCGCGGCATGTGGCCGATCCTCGGGCAGACCACGCTGGACGCGATCCGGGTCCTCGACTGGGCGCTCGAGCGCTTCGACGTCGCGGCAGATGTCGTGGCGGGCGGCATCTCGATGGGCGGGGACATCAGCGTCGCGCTGGCCGGAGCCGACCACCGGGTGAGCCGGGTGGCCGCGGTCGTCGCTACGCCGGACTGGACGCGTCCGGGCATGGCGAGCATCGCTGACGCGTCCGAGGTGATCGACCAGGGAGAGCCGTCCGGCCATGCCGCGTGGCTGTACCGGGCGCTCGACCCGATGACGAACCTGGCCCGCTTCGCGCACGGCCCGGCGATCCGGTTCGAGCTGGGCGCCGCCGACACCCACGTCCCGCCGGGTTCGGCCTCCGCCTTCGTGGACGCGCTGCGCGCGGTCGCGCCCGACGCCGCGGAGCGTGTTCAGGTGATCGCCCACGACGGCTTGGGCCACCTCGATGGGGCCCGGGACGAGGCCGTCCTGGCCGCAGCGATCACCTGGCTGGCCGAGTAGCCCGCCACGGCGCCTCCGCAGAAAGCGCCAGGGCCTGTTTCATCAGCACGGCCTGGCGCTGGGCTACCCGCCGGACGATCGGGTGAACGGCGTCCGCACCGATCTCCTCGAGTAGGCACAGGTGCACGCCGCCGACGAGTTGTCAGGCGCGACGCTCGGCCCGTCCTTCGCCGTAGACGATCCAGAACTGGCGCCCGGTGGCCGGCGCCGCAGCCCAGATCCGATGCCGGGCGGCCTCGAAGCGGGCGACCATCTCGTCGATCGTGATCGAGCCCGTCGAGAGTGCGAAGACAGGCGTGCAGGCAGCTTCAAATGCGGCCTGGTAGCGGATCTGCTTGTCCTTGGTGAGCAGGGCCATACCTTCGCGACCGCCGTAGGCAACCCATTCCTCATCGGTGATGTCCTGCGCGTCATCAGCGAAGACATCAGCGATCCGGATGATGTTCCAGCCGAGCTCACGCAGTCTGGAGACGCTGCCCTTGCCCAGGCAGCGATCGGCGAAGAACCTAGGCTGCGGCTCGCTGTACGGATCGGTCATAGTCCTGGATCAGCCGCTCGACAGTGTTGCGGTCCAACTCGAACTCGTCGGCGATCAGCTGCATCGGCTCCCCGGCGTGCCACAGGTCCAGGACGGCGTTCAATGGCACGTTGAGCTTCTCGATCACCGGTCGCCCCCAACCGAACCGCGGGTCGAGGATTACCGACCCACCGAACTGGCGCAGGCGCAGTTGGGCTGGATCGTCGCCGTCCCAGCGAATGAACTCGTGGAACCCGGTGACGGTCTCGGTGATCGCCTGCTGGCGGTCGCGGGCACGCAACAGGTCGTCGCCACCTGCCTTGATGAAGATTTCGACGCCGTCGTGCCCGATGCCGGGTCGCGCCAATCCGTATGGATCGCCGAAATAGGTGCGGGCGCCATCGGCCGCCTCCTTGACGCGCTTTGCCGGGAAGCCCGCTTCGGTCAGCGACCTCAACACGAACGCCTCGACGACCGCCACGAAGGGCAAGGTGGGCAGCCCGTGCGCTGCCGGTTCGATTGAGTGGATCGCCTGCTGCCTCCGCCAGGAACCCAGGGTGGACGAGGGCATGGCGATGTAGGTCGCTGCGTCCGTGACGTTCAGCAGCGCGTCCTTGTACACGTCTACCATCGGGCCTCCAAGCCACATCGTAGGGTCACCGCGTCGGCGTAGGTCGGCGCCGCAGTGAAGACCGGGCGGATCGCTCAAGCATGGGTCGAGGCGCTCGCCTACCAGTCTAATAGAACACACAGACGATAATGTGCGAAGATCCGATGGGTCCTCGCGGTTCCGCGCGGATGCTATCTGGTGGCGGTGAGGTATCTGGCGTGCACCCTTGGTTGTTGTCGTGGGTCGACGCGTTGGGGTGGGAGGACCTCGGGCTGGCCGTTGGGGCGGAGCCGGATCTGCCAGCGGTCGGCGTAGGGGTCTCGGCCGGGTTCGACGATGCCGAGGTGGTGGGGGCAGACGAGGACGAGATTGTGCAGGGCGGTGTCGCCGCCGGCCCACCAGGGGGTGATGTGGTGCGCCTGGCAGGCCCGGGGTGGCTTGTCGCAGCCGGGGAACGCGCAGCCACGATCGCGTTGTTCGAGGGCGGCCCGGATCGCGGGTGTGACGAGCCGTTCGGTGCGCCCGACGTCGAGGACTTCGGACTGGCCGCCGAGCACGACGGGGAGGATGTCGGCGTCGCAGAGCAGTTGCCGGGCGATGGAGGCGGTCAGCGGTTCTCCGGTGCCCAGGATCCGGGCTCCGCCGGCTCGGGGTTGGGTGAGCCCAGCGTCCATGCAGTGCTTGGCGAGTCGGTCGTAGGACAGGGTGACCACGATCCGGGGTCGGTCGCCGCCGTGGTTGGGGGCGAGCGCCTGCTGTGAGTGGTGGTTCGCCATCGCGACCAGCGCGTCGGCCCGGCGTGTGGCGGGAAGGATGATCTCGGCGTGCGGGTCAATCGCGTCGAGGGCGCGCTTCTCGGCGTCGGCGTAGGCGTCGACGATCCGGATGAACGGTTCGGCCTGGGCGGTGGGAAGACTGCCGCGGATCAGCACGGAGCCCTCGCCGTCGCCGTGGAACTCGAGAAAGCGCCGGGTCTGGGCGCGGCGTCGCTGGAGTTCGAGCCGCTTCTCCTCCAGTGCGTCGGCCGTGTCGGGAGCGAGCACCTCGAGCAGGTGGCCGGTGAGGCGGCGAAGCTCGGCGCTGTTGTGGGTGGATGCGAACCTGGTCATCAGCTCCTGCGCGTCGGTGATCGTCCCGGTGGGGAAGTCGGCGGGCAGTTCCCGCAGCACGGACGTGATCGCTTCGGCCTGGGTGGGCAGTACCGCGCCGGTCCGGGCGGCCTCGCCGACCATCGGGAAGCGTTGCAGTTCCTGCCCGGACCGGATCAGGCGGCGGGCCTCGCGCGGCGTGAGCCGGGCGGCTTCGGCGAGCCAGGTCGAGGCGGAGGTGCGGTGTTCGCGCCAGGCCACCTCGTCGGTCTCGATGCGGGCCAGCAGTTGGGCCTGCCAGGCGTGCAGCCGGGCGTCGACCTCGAGCGAGGAGAGCGCCAGGTCGAGCTGTTCGGCGTCCGTCGGTAGCCGGAGCCGACCATCGCACAGGGCGTCCAGGGCGCAGCCGATCGCGGCCAGCAACTCGCTGTCCGTCCGGTGATCGAAGCCTGCCTCCATGACTCAACGCTACGGCCCGGCCCCGACACTTTCGGAGCCGCGAACCCGCTATCCACAAGGGAATTCAAAGTCATACGGATATCCACAGGAGGAACCTGAGCCCCGACAAACGAGTCTGCCGAGGTTCGCGAACAGCCCGCTGTCGGAGGACGTGGCCGTCGACGTCGACTCGCTGTCGGCTCGACCGACCGACCGGTGGCGGCGACGGCCTCCGCCGAGCGGCTTCACAACGGCGGCTGCTCAGCGACCCGGCTCCGTCAGCCCGATCTCATCGGGCACCACACCGCCATCGAGATGACGGGTGACCTCTGGGCAATCGTCGCAACGAAGGCTCACGTTGACACGATGGGCGTGGTGCGCGGCCAGCCCTCCTGGAAAGGGCGCGAGCGGGAGCAATCCCCAGTACCGAACGACTGTGAAAGTCAGTGCTGCATGTCGACGAAGCGGCTGTAGTGGCCCTGGAAGGCGACGGTGACGGTCTTGGTCTGGCCGTTGCGGTGCTTGGCGACGATGAAGTCGGCCTCTCCGGAACGCTCGGAGGCGTTGTTGTACATGTCGTCTCGGTGCAGCAGGATCACCACGTCCGCGTCCTGCTCCAGGGAGCCGGACTCACGCAGGTCGGACAACATCGGCTTCTTGTCGGTGCGCTGCTCGGGACCACGGTTCAGCTGCGACAGCGCCACCACCGGCACGTCCAGCTCCTTGGCCAGGAGCTTCATCTGCCGGGAGAACTCCGAGACCTCCAGCTGGCGGCTCTCCACCCGCTTGCCCGAACTCATCAGCTGCATGTAGTCGACGATCACCAGCTTCAGGTCGTTGCGCTGCTTCAGCCGTCGCGCCTTCGCCCGGATCTCCATCATGGTCAGGTTCGGCGAGTCGTCGATGAACAGCGGCGCGCTCGACACGTCCGCGGTCTTGCGTGCGATCCGGGCCCAGTTCTCGTCGCTCATGTGGCCCTTGCGAATGTCCTGCAGCGGCACCTGCGCCTCGGCGGAGATCAGGCGCATCACGATCTCGGTCTTCGTCATTTCCAGGCTGAAGAATGCCGCGCACAGGCCGTGCTGGATGGACGCGGCCCTGGCCAGGTCGAGCCCCAGCGTCGACTTGCCGACACCGGGACGCGCAGCGACGATCACCATCTGCCCAGGGTGCAGCCCGTTCGTCAGCTCGTCGAGCTCGATGAACCCCGTCGGGACGCCCGCCATGATGCCGTGCGCGCTCAGCGCCTCGATCTCGTCGAGGGTGGACTCCATCAGCGCGCTGAGCGGCTCGTAGTCTTCGCTCGCCTTGCCCTCGGCCACCTCGTAGATGGCCTGCTGGGCGGCGTCGACGATGCCCGCCACGTCGCCCTGGCCCGCGTAGCCCAGCTGGCTGATCTTGATCGATGCCTCCACCAGTCGGCGCAGGATCGCCTTCTCGCGGACGATCTCGGCGTAGTAGGAGGCGTTGGAGGCGATCGACACTGTGGAGAGCAGGTCGTGGAGGTAGATGTGGCCGCCGACCCGGCCCAGTTCGCCGCGCTTGCTCAGTTCGTCGGCGACGGTGATCGCATCGGCCGGCTCGCCGCGCCCGTACAGGTTGAGGATCGCCTCGAAGATCGTCTCGTGGGCGGGACGGTAGAAGTCGCGGCCCTTGACGAGTTCGGCCACGTCGCCGATCGCGTCCTTGCTGAGCAGCATCGCGCCGAGCACGCTCTGCTCTGCGGCGACGTCCTGAGGCGGGGTGCGATCCGGCCCCGCGTACTCGGCCTCGCTGTCGTAGGGTACGACCTCCGCGAGTGACACGTGTTGCTCCCTCCAAGGCTCGTCTGACCGGGGTTCGTCATGAACCCTAGGACGGGCCTGTGACACTGCCGGGCGGAGGGCTTCGGCGACCTCGGCACTGCATCCCGACCCGCGCAAACCTAGACCCATCCGGAGTCGGTCTCAATGACGGTTTCCACAGGCCCTGTGGACAACTTGGGGACAAGTTCGGGAACGCGCCGGGGCGCCTGTGCACGACGCGGTGTCGTAGCTGTGGATGCGAAGACTGAAACGCTCTCATTCCCGGTCTGGCTAGGTGATACGCCTTCGTACACTTGTGGACGCGAAGAAGTCGGCCACGAATTCTGTGACCTGTCGGCCCACTTGACACGCCACGCTGAGGGGGGTGTATAGCATCCCGGATGTGGCCGTTATGCACACGGTTTCCACACCCTCTCCCGTTTGTGCGAGATACCCTTGGGGGGTATCGTGGCAAGGGTTGATGGAGGTTGTCATGCACCACGAGGAACAGTTGTCACACGAGTCCGGCTGTGCCCACGACCAGGGTCATGGCTACCTCGACCACAAGGCCGAGTACCTGCGCCGCCTGAAGCGCATCGAAGGCCAGGCGCGTGGCCTGCAGCGGATGGTCGAGGAGGAGCAGTACTGCATCGACATCCTCACCCAGGTCTCGGCCATGACGAAGGCCCTCGAATCCCTCGCCCTGGCCATGCTCGACGAGCACCTCAGCCACTGCGTGGTCCGCGCCGCGCGGGCCGGCGGCGAGGAGTCCGAGGAGAAGATCAGGGAAGCCTCGGCGGCGATCGCCCGTCTCGTCCGCTCCTAGAACCGAACCAAACGAAAGGAAAGCCCCATGATCACCAGCTACACCGTCACCGGGATGACCTGCAACCACTGCGTGCACGCCATCAAGGAGGAGGTATCGGCCGTGCCGGGTGTCACCGGCGTCGAACTCACCCTCGAGGATGCGAAGCTCAACGTCAGCTCCGAGTCCCCGGTCGACTTCGACCGCATCGTCGAGGCCGTCTACGAGGCCGGCGAGCAGTACAGCGTCGCCTGAACCAGCGTCCATGACCACGCAGCAGCGGGAATCCGTCGAACTCGACATCTCGGGGATGACCTGTGCCTCGTGCGCGGCCCGGATCGAGAAGAAGCTGAACAAGCTCGACGGGGTGCAGGCGTCGGTCAACTACGCCACCGAGAAGGCCCTGGTGCTGTTCCCGACGGCGATCCCCGTGGACGACCTGATCCAGGTGGTCGAGAACACCGGCTACGGGGCCGCGCCGCACAGCGACGAGTCCGAGCCGGTCGACCACGCCGCCACCTTGCGCACGCGCCTGGTGTGGGCTGCGGTGTTCGGCATCCCGGTGATCGCGTTGTCGATGGTGCCGGCCTGGCAGTTCCCCGGCTGGCAGTGGGTGAGTCTTGCCCTGTCCATCCCGCTGTACGTGTGGGCGGCCTGGCCGTTCCACCGCTCGGCGTTCGTCAACGCCCGGCACGGGGCGACCACGATGGACACCCTGATCAGCCTGGGCACCACCGCAGCGTTCTTCTGGTCGCTGTACGCGCTGTTCTTCACCCCTGCCGGTCAGCTCGGCTACACCCACCCGTTCGAGTTCACCCTGATCCGCGGCCACGGCGCGGCGAGCGTCTACTTCGAGGCGGTCGCAGGGATCGTCATGTTCCTGCTGCTGGGCCGTTTCATCGAAGCCCGCTCGAAGGCCGCCGCGGGTGAGGCCGTCCGCGCCCTGCTCCACCTCGGCGCCACCGAGGCCACCCTGCTGAAGAACGGCAGGGAGAGCCTGGTCCCGATCGACTTCCTCAAGGTCGGGGACACGTTCGTGGTGAAGCCGGGGGAGAAGGTCGCCACCGACGGCGAGGTGGTCGAGGGCTTCTCCGCGGTCGACAACTCCCTGGTCACCGGCGAGTCCGTGCCGGTCGACGTGGTTGCGGGGGACGCCGTGATCGGCGCCACCCTGAACACCACCGGACGCATCGTGGTGCGCGCCACCCGCGTGGGCAGGGACACCCAGCTCGCGCACATCGCCCGGCTCGTCGAAGAGGCGCAGACCGGCAAGGCCCAGGTGCAGGCGCTCGCCGACCGGATCTCGGCGATCTTCGTGCCGGCCGTGATCACCTTGTCGGTGCTCACCTTCGGCGGCTGGCTGCTGGCGGGGGAGAGCCTGTTCTTCGCCGTCGCCGCCGGGGTGGCGGTGCTGATCATCGCCTGCCCGTGCGCCCTCGGGCTGGCCACTCCCACCGCCCTGCTGGTGGGTACCGGCCGTGGCGCCCAGCTCGGCATCGTGATCCGCGGCGCCGAGGCGCTGGAACGGGCGCGCAACGTCGAGGTCATCGTTCTCGACAAAACCGGCACGGTGACGACCGGAGAGATGGCCGTCGCGGCCGTCCACCCGGAGGGCACTACCGAGGCGGAGCTGTTGCGCTACGCGGGCGCCGCCGAGTCCGGCTCAGAGCATCCGATCGCCCGCGCCATCGCCGCGCGGGCCGCCAGCGACCTGACCGTCAGCTCGCTCACCAACACCCCCGGTCAGGGCATCCGCGCCCTCGTGAACGGTCGCGAAGTCCTCGCCGGGCGTCCCGACTGGGTGCGTGACGCGATTCGTCCCTCCGACCCGTCCCAGACTCCTCAGCAGTCACACCCGCAGCCTTCCGCGGCCGAATCGCGACAGGTCACCACCGTCGCGATCGCCTGGGACGGGCAGGTCCGCGGCACCATCGAGGTCGCCGACACCGTCAAGCCCGGCTCCGCCGAGGCCGTCCGTCGCTTCCGTGCGCTCGGCCTGACCCCGATCCTGCTCACCGGCGACAACCGGGCGACCGCCGAGGCCGTCGCCGCAGAGGTCGGCATCGCCGAGGTCGTCGCCGAGGTGCTGCCGCAGGACAAGGTCGCCGAGGTCAGGCGGCTCCAGGAACAGGGACGGACCGTGGCGATGGTCGGCGACGGCGTGAACGACTCCGCCGCGCTCGCCCAGGCCGATCTCGGCATCGCGCTCGGCACCGGCACGGACGCGGCGATCCAGGCCGCCGACCTCACCCTGATGCGCGGCGACCTCCGGCTTGCCGCGGACGCGATCCGGCTCTCCCGGGCCACCCTCGGCCGGATCCGGAGCAACCTGTTCTGGGCGTTCGCCTACAACGTCGCGGCCATCCCGCTCGCCGCCCTTGGCTTCCTCAACCCGATGATCGCGGGCGCAGCGATGGCGTTCTCCAGCGTCTTCGTGGTGCTGAACAGCCTGCGCCTGCGCGGCTTCACCGCCTCCTGAGCCCCGCTCGGGGCCGGCGGCGGTCGCCAGCCGTTCCTCGAGTCCCTCGCCCAGCACGCGTCCTCTAGACTCCCGGGCATCCGGCGCGAGGAGGCGAGGGAATGGACCGGCCCACACTCTCGGAGCGGCTGCGTTACGCCTTCGACGGCTGGATGTCCCGCGGCGCGATCGCCCTGATCGGACTGCTCGGGCTGGCCACGGTGGCCCTGGTCGTGGTGGTCGGGACGCTGGCCTGGATCTTCCACGCCTTCCCCGGCGACGCGACCGACGGCGACATCTTCGACCTGTGGTGGGGCGGCCTGATGCGCACCCTCGACCCGGGCACGATGGGCAGCGACAGCGGCTGGGGCTTTCGCCTCTTCATGCTCGTGATCACGATCGGCGGGCTGATCATTGTGGCCAGCCTGATCGGCATCATCTCCGGAGCGTTCGACGACCGCATCGCACAGCTCCGCAAGGGTCACTCCCGGGTGCTGGAGCACGATCACACCCTGATCCTGGGCTGGAGCAACAAGGTGCCGGCGATCGTGCGCGAGCTGGTGATCGCCAACGCGTCCCGCCGCAGCGCCGTCATCGTGGTGCTGGCGAAACGCGACAAGGTGGCGATGGAGGACGAACTCCGGGTGCGCTGCGGTGACCTCGGCAGCACGACGGTGATCTGCCGCAGCGGGGATCCGAAGGTGCGCGGTGACCTGGCGCTCGGCAGCCCGCAGTGGGCCCGCAGCATCATCCTGCTGGCATCCGAGGACGCGCCCGATCCGGACGCCGACGTGATCAAGACCGCCCTCGCGCTGACCACCGACCCCTCCGTCGATGGTGCCGGGAAGCACATCGTCGCGGAGCTGTGCGATCCCGCGAGCGCTGTGGCCGCCCACCTCGTCGGACGCGACAAGGTGCACTGGGTGCTCGGGCCTGAGGTGATCGGACGGATCGCCGTGCAGAGCTGCCGGCAGTCCGGCATGTCGGTGGTGTGGCAGGAACTGCTCGACTTCGAGGGCGACGAGATCTACTTCACCGTTCAGCCGAGCCTGGCCGGCCGCACCTACTTCGAGGCCCAGCTGGCCTTCGCGACCTGCACGGTCGTGGGCCTGGTCATGGGTGGGGTTCCGGTGCTGAACCCCCCGTCCGGAATCGTGGTGGGCGAGGACGATCAGCTGATCGTGATCGCACCCGACGACAGCGAGATCGAACCGGGCGACGCACCGTCCGCGATCGACCAGGCCCCGATCGTCTCGGACGCGCGGCAGCAGGCCGGACCCGAGCGGGTGCTGGTCCTCGGCACCAACGCCGTGCTGCCCGTGTTGCTGGGCGAGCTCGACGCCTACGTGGCGCCGGGGTCCGAGGCGGTGCTGGTCGCGCCCGGCGGGCCCCCCGAGCTGCCCACGCTGAACCACCTGGGCGTCAGCTTCGTCGACGGGTATCCCGCGCGTCGGGCGGTGCTCGACCGGCTGGACGTGGGCGGCTTCGACCACATCATCCTGCTGGCCGATCCGGCCGGCGGTGATGCGGAGCAGGTCGACAGCCGCACCCTGGTAACCCTGCTCCACCTGCGCGACCTCGCCGAGCGGAACGACCTGCAGCTGAGCATCGTCAGCGAGATGCTGAATGACTCCAACCGCGAGCTGGCCGAGGTGGCCCGGGTCGACGACCTGATCGTGAGCGACAAGCTGGTGGCACTGATGCTCGCCCAGATCTCGGAGAACAGCGGTCTGGACGCGGTGTTCCGCATCCTGTTCTCCGCGGAGGGCAACGAGGTGTACCTGCGCCCGGCGAACTGGTACGTGACCGAGGGCGCGGAGGTGGACTTCTACACGGTGCTGGAGGCGGCGCGCCGGCACGAGGAGACCGCTATCGGCTACCGCCTCGCCGGGCCGGACGGCCGCGTCGCGATCAATCCCGACAAGCGGGACCGGGTCCGGTTCGGTGCTGGCGACCGGTTGATCGTGATCGCCGAGGAATGAGCGTGGATCACTCCGGCGGGTCGTACTGCGCGGTCACCGTGCGACCCGGGAACACCCGGCGTCCATAGTCGGGCTCGAGCCCCTCGGTGAGCGGGACGGGCCGTCCGGCGGCGAGCGCCTCGTAGATCTCGACGAACTCCTTCGACTGGTTGGCGATCGTCCAGCGGGCAGCCATCTCCCTGCTCCGCGCGCTCGCAGACGCGGCGAAAGCCGGGTCCTTCAGGGCGTTCAGCATGCTGACCATCGCGCCCGCCAGCGAGACCGGGTTCGGCCGGGCGAGCACGGCGTTCACGCCCGGGTCGATGACCAGCCGCAGCTCGTGGTCGACCATCACGAACGGCAGGCCGGCGTGGGCTGCCTCGTGCAGGACGAGTGCCTGGGTGTCGGTGAGCGAGGCGAACACGAACGCGTCCCCGGAGGCGTAGTAGGCGCCGAGCTTCTCCCGCGGGATCTGGCCGGGCAGCTTCACCCCGCCGAACCGGGCGGCCCGCTGGAGTCGCCGGCGCAGCTTCTGCGGGGTCTCCCTCCAGTCGCCGACGATCATCAGTTCGGCGTCGGGGATCTGGTCGCGGACCAGTTCGAACGCCTCGAGCATCAGCCCGATCCCCTTCTCCAGCGAGATCCGGCCCACATAGATCAGCCGGGGGCCGCGTCCCTTCGAGATCGGGGGCAGCTCGGGCAGGGCGTCCGTCCCGTTCGGCACCACCCTCACCTTCGCCGACGGCGCGATCTCCAGCACCCGCTTGGCGGTCTTGTCCGACGGTGTGGTGACCAGGTCGGCGTCGGTGAGCATGTTCGCGGCGAGGGTGAGCAGCTCCACCTGGGCGCGGCCGCGGCGGGGGGGCTTCAGCTTCATCTTCTTGACTTGCGCCCAGCTCTTCTCCAGGTGCATCGCGTACACCTTGTAGGCCGCGTTCAGGAACGGCACCACGTGCCAGTAGTGCTCGGCGTACGCCTCCAGGTCGGTGTGCCAGGTGATCACCAGCGGCTTGCCCGTGCGTTGCGCCGCCCACATGCCCAGCAGGCCGATCGCGCCCATGCCGTGCACGTGGATGATGTCCGGCGGGTTCGCGACCAGCTGCGCCAGCCGGTAGTCGAAGTCCTGGCCCATGCTGAGCCGGATCTGCGTGCCAGGGATCGGCACGCTGGGCAGCCGGATCTCGCGGCGGTTCGGGTTGCTCGCGTGCGGATTGGGCCCCTTCGCCTCCGGCGCGACCAGCAGCACCTTGTGGCCCGCGGCCAGCACCTGCTCCTCGAGGAACTGGACGGCGTAGAGCAGCCCACTGTGCGCGGGGCCGTAGTTGTCGGTGAACTCCGCGATCGTCAGCGGCTTCGTTCGTTTGACCGGCTCTGTGGCCGGGACGACATCGTCCTGCAGTTCCTGCGTCATGCTGCCTGGGGTGACCTTCCTGAGCGGCGAACCACGTTCACTGTAGTGGCGAACTGGCCGGACCCGAAGTGTCCCCAGGCCGGTCCCGGTCTCCGGCGGCGCGGACGCAGGCGGCCAGGCCCCGCGGAGCGAAGGCCAGGCCGGCGAGCAGCAGTGTGGCGAAGAGCAGCCCCCAGTAGGTGTTGTCCGGGCGCCCCACCACGAGCAGGGCGCAGACCAGCAGCCCGCAGGTCACCACCACCGGACGGGCGAGGGCGCCGGCGAACAGCCAGCCGAACAGCGCCAGCGGCACCAGCACGGCGGCGACCGCGAACGGCAGTGCCGAGAGCAGCGACCCGGTCCGGACGCAGGCCAGCACGAACGACCATCCGCCGAGCTGCAGCCAGCCGTTCGTGCCGACCGGCGCGGGGGGCTGGGCGGCCGTCACGGCGAGGGCGTGCAGCGCGTAGACGACCCCGAACGCTGCGATCACGCCCAGCCAGGCGTAGCTCTCCCGGCGCCGCCGCGGCCAGGCGAGCACGGCCATCACGACGAGGAACGGCAGGGCGAGTTCGCGGAAACAGACGGCGGCGAACCCGAGCAGCACGCTCGGCCACCAGCGGCGCGGCGAGTACACGCCGAGCGCGAGCAGCATCAGCGCCCCTGCCCAGGCTTCGTGGAACCACGCCACCGGCCCGACGGCGAGGATCGCCACGCCCAGCCCCAGCAGGACCACGGCGGCGAGCCGCTCGGCCCGGCCCACGCCTGTCCGGTCGAGCCGCCACGCCATCGCGAACAGCCCGGCCAGACCGAGCAGGACCAGCAGGACGGTGGCCGCGGTCTCGCCGACCAGCAGCTGCAGCCCGGTGAGCGTGGGCAGCCGGACCACGACGAACGGCGTGGTCGGGTAGCCGTGTGCGAGCTGGGCGGCGATCGCCGCGGAGTAGTAGTCGGCACCGGCGGCCACCCTCGCGGCGGTCTCCCGGTAGAGCGCGACGTCGCCGAACCCGGCCTGCGTCGTGGTGCTGGCCGGCCCGGCGGACGCGGACACCGCCACCCCCCACCCGATCAGGCCGAGCAGGATCGCGAGCAACGCCCGGGCGCGGGCAGGGCCGAGCCCGGGCGGGAGGGTCAACCGGGGCCTCAGCCGCGCAGCGAACCGTAGGTGGACTTCGCCCGCTCGAGGGCGGAGACGTAACCGGCCCGGGCGCTCGCCGTGGGATCCGTGTCGGCGGGGACGGCGAGCAGGCCGCGGAAGTCGGCGACCGAGCCGAACTCCTTGCGCAGCATCCAGTCGTCGAGCCCGTCGATCAGCCTGCGGGCGTAGCCGGCGCCGTGCCGGACCAGCGAGGACGTGGTCATCACCACGTCGGCCCCGGCCAGCAGGTAGGCGGCCACGTCGTCAGCGGTCTCCACGCCCGACGTTGCGGCGAGCGAGGCCGAGGTCCGGTTGCGCAGGGTGGCGATCCAGGTGCGCGGCACCCTCGCGTCCGCCGGTGAGGACAGGCTCACGCCCGGCACGACGGACAGCTGTTCGGTGTCCACCGACGGCTGCAGGAACCGGTTGAACAGCACCAGACCGTCCGCCCCGGCCTCGACCAGTTGCAGCGCGAAGTTGCCGACGCTGGAGAAGAACGGCGACAGCTTCACCGCCACCGGGATGTCCACGGCCTGCTTCACCGCAGCCACGATCTCGAGGTGCCGGGCCTCCACATCGGTCCCGGGCAGGGTCACGTCGCCAGGCACGAAGTAGATGTTCAGTTCCAGGGCGGACGCACCGGCGTCCGCCAGCTGCCGGGCAAAGCCGACCCAGCTGCCGGTGCCGGAGGCGTTCAGGCTCGCGATCAGCGGGACGTCGATCGCTGCCGCGGCCCGCTCGACCAGGCTGAGGTAGGCCTGCGCAGGGCTGGTCGCCTCCGGGTCAACGATGTCGGGGAAGTAGCTGGTGGCCTCGGGGAACGATTCGGAGTTGAGTTCCTCCAGCAGCGTGTCCCGTTCGGCCTGGGCCAGCACCTGCTCCTCGAACAGCGAGTAGAGCACCACGGCTCCCATGCCGGTGTCGGCGAGCTCCCGCACCCCGTCCACGGTCTGCGAGAGCGGCCCCGCAGAAGCCACCAGCGGACTGCGCAGCTCCATCCCGAGGTAGGTCGTGTCCATGTCAGCCTCCTGCCACCTCGGCGAACCGCTCCGCGCCGCGGGTCGCCATCTCTTCGTACTCCGCCCAACGCCGGTTGACCTGCTCCTGCCCGAGGGTGAGCAGCTGCTCGGCCGCCTCGGGGTCGGAGTTCATCAGCATCCGGAAGCGCAGTTCCTTGACGTGGTAGTCGCGCAGCGGCATCCGCGGACGCGGCGAGTCCAGCAGGAACGGGTTCTTGCCGGCTGCCCGCAGCACCGGGTTGTAGCGCATCAGCGGCCAGTGGCCGGAGGCCACCGCGGCGTACTGCTGGTCGAGGCCCTTGCGCATGTCGATGCCGTGGGCGATGCAGTGGCTGTAGGCCAGGATCAGGCTCGGCCCGTCGTACGCCTCGGCCTCGCGGAACGCCTTCAGCGTCTGCTGCGGGTCGGCGCCCATCGCCACCCGGGCGACGTACACGTTGCCGTAGGCGGTCGCCTGCAGGGCCATGTCCTTCTTGGTGGTCACCTTGCCGCCGGCCGCGAACTTGGCCACCGCACCCAGCGGGGTCGACTTGGACGCCTGGCCGCCGGTGTTGGAGTACACCTCGGTGTCCAGCACCAGGATGTTCACGTTGCGTCCGGACGCCAGCACGTGGTCGACGCCCGCCGAGCCGATGTCATAGGCCCAGCCGTCGCCGCCGACGATCCACACGCTGCGGCGCAGCAGGTGGTCGGCCACCGAGCGCAGGTCCTCCACGCCCGGGCCGGACATCGTGTCGAGCAGTGCCTTCAGCGCGTCCACCCGGGCCCGCTGCTGGCTCAGCTCCGACTCGTACTGCTGCGGGGCGTTCAGGATCGCGTCCACGGTCTCGTCGCCCAGCTCGTCGCGCAGCTCCTCCAGCCGTTGCCGGGCGGTGGCCGTGTGCAGGTCGGCGGCCAGCCGCAGGCCCAGCCCGAACTCGGCGTTGTCCTCGAACAGCGAGTTCGACCACGCCGGACCGCGACCGTACTTGTTGGACGACCAGGGGGTGGTCGGCAGGTTGCCACCGTAGATGGAGGAGCAGCCGGTCGCGTTCGCCACGGTGGCCCGGCCGCCGAACAGCTGGGTGAGCAGCTTCAGGTACGGCGTCTCGCCGCAGCCTGAGCAGGCGCCGGAGAACTCGAACAGCGGCTCCAGGAACTGGGCGCCGCGCACGTTCGCGAAGTCGATCCGCGAGCGGCGGTTCACCGGGATGGACTCGAAGAAGCTGACGTTCTGGATCTGCTTGCTGCGCTCGAGCACCGGGGCCAGGTTGATCGCCTTGCGCGAGCCGCCCGAACCGAGCGGCTTCACCGGGCACGCCTCCACGCACAGCCCGCAGCCGGTGCAGTCCTCCGCGTACACCTGCAGGGTGTAGCGCGAGCCGGGGAAGCCGGCCGCGTTGAGCGGCGCGGACTGGAAACTCTCGGGCGCACCGTCCAGTGCGGAGTCGCTGTAGTACTTGGCCCGCAGCACGGCGTGCGGGCAGACGAACGCGCAGTTGCCGCACTGGATGCAGGCGTCCGGATCCCACTCGGCGATGATGTCGGAGATGTTCCGCTTCTCGTACTTCGTGGTGCCGGAGGGGTAGGTGCCGTCCACGGGCAGCGCACTGACCGGCAGGCTGTCGCCCGTGCCGAGCAGCATGGACGCGGTCACGTCCCTCACGAAGTCGGGCGCCTTCGCCGGTACCGGTGGGATCATCTCCTTCGCCCCGACCGGGGCCGTCGGCACCTCGATCCGGTGCAGGTTCTCCACCGACGCGTCCACGGCGGCCTCGTTCTTGGCCACCACGTCGGCGCCCTTGCGTCCGTAGGTCTTGCGGATGGTCCGCTTGACCTCCTCGATCGCCTCCTCCCGCGGCAGCACCTTGCTGATCGCGAAGAAGCAGGTCTGCAGCACCGTGTTCGTGCGCCGGCCCATGCCCGCCTTGCGGGCGACCAGGTTCGCGTCGATCGCCCACAGTTCGATGCCCAGGTCGATGATCTTGCGCTGCATCGGGACGGGCAGGTGGGCGAACACCTGGTCCGGCTCGTAGGGGGTGTTGATCAGCAGGACGGTGCCGGGGCGCGCGAACTCGAGCACGTCCGCCCGCTCCAGGATCGACCACTGGTGGCAGCCGATGAAGCCGGCCTGGCTGACCAGGTAGGGCGCCTCGATCGGGTTCGGCCCGAAGCGCAGGTGCGAGACCGTGCGGGAGCCGGACTTCTTGGAGTCGTAGACGTAGTAGCCCTGCGCGTAGGTGTTCTCGATCGCGCCGATGATCTTGACCGAGTTCTTGTTGGCGCCCACGGTGCCGTCCGAGCCGAGGCCGTAGAAGACCGCGCGCAGCGTGGCCGGGTCCTCCAGGTCGAGGGTCGGGTCGTAGGGCAGGCTCAGCATGGTCACGTCGTCGTTGATGCCGATCGTGAACCGCGGCCGCGGCGAGGGCAGTGCAAGTTCGTCGAAGATTCCAACGACCATTGCCGGGGTGAACTCCTTGCTGCTCAGGCCGTAGCGGCCGCCGACCAGCAGGGGGAGCTTCTGGCGCCGGCCCGCCGCGGAGGCCTCGCCGATCGCGGCGGCGACGTCGAGGAACAGCGGCTCGCCGCCGGAGCCCGGCTCCTTGGTGCGGTCCAGCACCGCGACCACCCGTGCGGTGGCGGGGATAGCGGCGAGGATCTGCTCGGTCGGCAGCGGCCGGTACAGCCGCAGCTGGACGACGCCGACCTTCTGGCCGTGCTCGTTGAGGTAGCTCACGGTTGAGCGGACGGTCTGGGCTCCCGAGCCCATGATCACGACCACCCGGTCGGCCTCGGGGTCGCCGTGGTACTCGACCAGGGAGTAGCTGCGGCCGCTGATCGCGGCGAACTCCTCCATGGCGGTCGCGACGATCGCCGGTACCTCGTTGTAGTACGGGTTGGACGCCTCCCGACCCTGGAAGTAGGTGTCGGGGTTCTGCGCGGTGCCACGGATGTAGGGGTGCTCCGGCGACAACGCCCTGCGGCGGTGCGCACGGACCAGTTCCTTGGGCACGAAGGCCGCCAGCTGCTCGTCGCTCAGCAGTTCGACCGAGTTCTCCTCGTGGCTGGTGCGGAAGCCGTCGAAGAAGTGCACGAACGGCACCCGCGAGCGCAGCGTGGCGAGCTGCGCGATCGCCGCCGTGTCGTGGGCCTCCTGGACGCTCGACGAACTGATCATCGCGAAGCCGGTCTGCCGCACGGCCATCACGTCCTGGTGGTCGCCGTAGATGCTCAGGCCCTGTGCGGCCAGCGAGCGTGCGGCCACGTGCAACACGGTGGAGGTGAGCTCGCCGGCGATCTTGTACATGTTCGGGATCATCAGCAGCAGGCCCTGCGACGCGGTGAACGTCGTGCTCAGCGCGCCGCCCTGCAGTGCACCGTGGAGCGCCCCGGCTGCGCCGCCCTCGGACTGCATCTCGATGACCGAGGGGACCGTGCCGTAGACGTTCCGGCGGCCCTTCGCCGACCACTCGTCGGAAAGCTCGGCCATGGTGGAGCTGGGCGTGATCGGGTAGATGCTGCAGAGCTCGTTCAGCCGGTACGCAGCCGACGCAGCGGCCTCGTTGCCGTCCATGATGATGCGGCTCATCAGTTCTCCTCCACCATCTCGATGGCGTGCACGGGGCACTGTTCGTAGCAGGTGGCGCACCCGGTGCACTTGTCGTAGTCGAAGCGGTAGCGGAAGCCCTTGCCGAGCTTGATCACCGCGTCCTCGGGACAGGAGCCCAGGCAGCCGTCGCACTCGAAGCAGTTGCCGCAGGACAGGCAGCGGGCCGCCTCGGTGTGCGCCTGTTCGTCGGACAGGCCGCCAACGATCTCGTCGAAGTCGGTGATCCGCTCCGATGGCTCCAGCTCGGGCTGGGTGCTGCGGCGGGCATCGCCGAAGTACCACAGGTGCAGCTTGTCGAAGCTGGCCAGCTCGTGCTTGGGCCGGCCGGGTGCGTCGCGATGGCCGAGCCAGGCGTCGATCTGGGTGGCGGCCCGCTTGCCGTGACCGACGCCGACCGTGACCGTGCGCTCGGAGGGCACGGCGTCGCCGCCGGCGAAGATGCCGTCGACGTCCGTCATCAGGGTGCGCGGATCGACCCGCACCACGTCGTGCTCGAAGTGCATGCCGGGAATCCGGCGCAGGAAGTTGGAGTCGGTCTCCTGGCCGAGCGCGAGGATCACGGTGTCGGCCTCGAGCTTCTCGAAGCGCCCGGTGCCGTGGGCCTTGCCGTTCTCGTCGAGTTCCATGATCTCGACGGTCAGATCGGACTCCTCCATCGAGCTGATCGTGCGCAGCCAGTTCATCTTCACGCCCTCGCGCAGGGCGCCCTCACGCTCCTCGGCGTGCGCAGGCATCTGGTCCTCGGTGCGGCGGTAGACGATGATCGACTCCTCCGCGCCCAGCCGCCGGGCCACGCGCGCCGCGTCCATGGCGGTGTTGCCGCCGCCGTAGATGGCGACCTTGCGTCCGATCATCGGGCGTTCGCCGGACGCGACGTCGCGCAGGAAGCTGACCGCGTCCACGATCTTCGATGCGTCGCGGTTGGGGATGTCGACCCGCTTCGACAGGTGCGCGCCGATGGCAACGAAGGTGGCCTCGAAGCCGCCCTCGGCCTGGTCGGCCATCAGGTCCTTGACCGTGTAGTTGTTCACGATCCGCACACCCAGGTCGAGCAGGCGGGCGATCTCTGCGTCCAGGACGTTGCGGGGCAGCCGGTACTCCGGGATGCCGTAGCGCATCATGCCGCCGGGAAGGTCGGAGGAGTCGCGGATCTCCACCTCGTGGCCCATCCGGGCCAGCTGGTAGGCGGCGCTCAGGCCGGACGGTCCGGCGCCGATGATCAGCACGCGGCGCCCGGAGGTGAACCGCGGCTTGGTGAACGTCCAGCCCTTCTCGATGGCCAGGTCGCCGAGGTAGCGCTCGACGGAGTGGATGGAGACGGCGCCGTCCAGCTCGATCCGGTTGCAGGCCGTCTCACACGGGTGGTAGCAGACCCGTCCGTGGATGGCGGGGAACGGGTTGTTCTTCACCAGTTCGCGCCAGGCGGCCTCCTCCTGGCCGGCCTTCACCAGCCGGAGCCACTCCTGGATGTTCTCGCCCGCAGGGCAGGCGTTGTTGCACGGGGGGAGCAGGTCGACGTAGACGGGCATCCGGGTGCGGACGGGGGCGACGCGGCCACCCTCCACAGCCAGGTCGGGAAGACCGGTGATATCGCGAGCCATGGGCACGCCCTTCAGGTGGGATTCTGGCTTTCGGCAGCAATCTACCCCCGCCCGCACTCGCGTGCTGACAAGGTCATTTATATAACCTGAAGGGTCCGTTAATGCCGGCTGGGGCATTTGTCGGGATGTCCGATCATGCCCCTGGCGGCCCGAGAGCCTCCGTTCCGGCCGAACGCCTGCACCAGGGCACGGACGTTGGGCCGGAACGGAGGCTCTCAGTGAGAAGGGGTCAGGACAGCGCCTTCGCCTTGAGCGCGGCGTACTCCTCCGTGGTGATGGTGCCGGCGTCGAGCAGGGCCTTGGCCCGGGCGATCTCGTCGGCGGGGCTGCCGGCGACCGAGCGGATGTACTCGTCCGTCACGGCCTTCGACTGGCGAACCTGTGCCTCTGCGCGGGCCGCCATGCCGCCACCACGGGCGATCAGGTAGACCAGCGCCGTGAGGAACGGGAGGAAGATCAGGAAGAAGATCCACAGTGCCTTCCAGCCGCCGCTCAGCTCACGGTCGCGGAACAGGTCTCCGATGATCGCGAAGATCGCGAACAGGTAGGAGATGAAGATGATGATCGTCAGGGTGTACCAGATGATGCTGCCCAGATTGACGAAGAAGTCGGGCACTTCGAGCCTTTCGTTGGCGGATGTGGCTGCGGGCGGACTACCCGCCCGCGCAGCGGAGCATAGCGAGGCAACCTCAAGGGATCGCCAAGGCACGTTCAGGTGTCGTTAAGCAGCCTGCCGCCGGTGGCGCCTCTGGTGCTAGCCTCCCGGCAGTCGGAGAGATCGGGAACCGCACATGACCGCCATCCAGCCGGACAACACCGCCTGGTTCCGCCGCCGGTTGCGGCTGGGCCCTCCGCCGCGACGAACACCCCGCCCCGCAGTGGACCGTGCCTCAGCCCTGGCCCGGTTCGAGGAGCTGGCCGCGCTCGACGACGGCATCCCCGAGGCCACCCGGTCGCGGCTGTTCGAACCGGACGGTGCCGCCATCGCCACGTTGGTGATCTGGCACGGGTTCACCAACGCGCCGTCCCAGTTCACGGCGATCGCCGAACGCCTGCGGGCAGCGGGCTACCGGGTGCTCGCCCCCCGCATGCCGTACCACGGCGAGGCCGACACGCTCACCCGAAACCTGGCGAAGCTCACCCCGGAAATTCTGGTCGACCACGTCGGCACCTGCGTGGACATCGCCGCCGGATTCGGGGACGTGGTCTGGGCGATCGGCCTTTCCGCCGGCGGGACGATGGCGGGCTGGGCCGCAGCCACGCGTCCGGAGGTCGCCCGGCTGGTGGTCGCCGCTCCGCTGGTCGCCCCGGTCGGGTTCCCCGAGCCGCTGGTCCGGTTGTTCGTGAAGTTCCCGCGGATCGTGCCAGGGATCTACTGGTGGTGGGACCCTCGGGTGAAGGCGAAGATCACCGGCAGCCCGCACGCCTACCCAGGCTTCCCGCTGCGCGGCATCATGCCGTTCCTGCACCTGTCGGAATGGCTCTACGACGGATCGGTGGCGGCCGGCCACGAACTCGAACGAACGGTACTGGTCACGAATCCCGGCGACTTCGCGATCCGCAAGGACGTCGCCCGGAGCTTCGCCGAACGGGTCTTCGCGCCGGCTTCGATCCGCTTCGGCGAGGCTCACGTCGACCCGGACCTGAAGTGGATGCACGACTTCGTCGATCCGCTCTCCCCGAGCACCGGCACGACCGAACAGGTCACCGCCGTGCTGCTGGCCGGGCTCGGCACGGGCGAACCGACCGCGACGGGCGTCCTGGTCGAGCCGCTGGTGGGCGAGCAGCCGGCGTCCTGATCGGCGGGTGGACCGGGTTCGGAACCGTCCCCGATCCGGTCCGGCGCGAGCTCAGGCCCGCGCGCAGTCGGTGCAGGTGCCGTAGAACTCCAGTTCGTGCTCGACCTGGGCGAAGCCCTGCTCGGCAGCGAGTGCTCGGATCAGGGTCTCGAGGGAAGGGATGCTCACCTCGACCGTGCGTCCGCAGGAACGGCAGATCAGATGGTGGTGGTGGCCGGGCGAACAGGTCCGGTAGGCGACCTGGCCGTCGGGGGTGCGGATGGCGTCCAGCTCTCCCGCTGCCGCCAATCCCTGCAGCGTCCGGTACACGGTGGCCAGGCCGACGCCGGAGCCGTCGTGCCGCAGCCGGTCGTGGATCTCCTGGGCGGTGGCGAAGGTCTCCTGATCCTCCACGGCCTGCCGGATCTCGGTGCGCTGGCGGGTGTGCCGCGGGCTCCCCGGACGGTCAGTGCTCGTCATAGTGGTCCTCGTGGGCGGCATGGCGGTGGCCGTCGTGGATGTAGTCGGTGTGCCCGGCGTGCTCCACGGCCAGGTGCCCGCAGTCGGCGTCGTGGACGTGCGGGTGCGTCTCGGCGAGTTCGTGGACGGCGGGAGCGCTGTCGTCCGGCAGCTCGACCACAGGACGGTGCCGCCGCTGCAGGGCCCGCGACACCGGCCAGCTGAGCGCGAACACGGCGATCGCGATCACGACGATCAGCGAGCCGGGGGCGGTGTTCAGGTAGTAGGAGCCCACCGTGCCGCTGAGCGCGGCGACCGCGCCCAGCCCCATCGCGGCGAACAGCCCGTTCCGGAAGCCGACCACCACGTGGTTGGCGGTGGCCACCGGCACGACCATCAACGCGCTGACCAGCAACAGCCCGACGGTGCGCATCGAGACGGTCACAGTGACCGCGGCGAGGCTGACCACGACGACGTTGAGCAACCGAACCCGAAGCCCGATCGAACGGGCGAACGGCTCGTCCGCGCTGACCGCGAACAGCTGTGGCAGCAGGCCGATGGTGACCGCCAGCACGATCGCCCCCAGGATGGTGATGTACCACAGGTCGGCCGCGCTGATCGTGAGCAGCGAACCGAACAGGTAGGCCGACAGCGTCCCGGTGCCCTGGCCGGCCAGCCCGGCCAGCAGCAGGCCGGCGGACAGGCCGCCGTAGAAGAGGATCGCCAGGCCCACGTCGCCGCTGGCCCGACCCGATTCGCGGAGCAACTCGATGCCGATCGATCCGGCCACGCAGATCGCGACGGCGAGCGGCAGCGGGGCGGTGCCGGTGAGGAGGGCGAGGCCGACGCCGGCCACGGCGAGGTGGCCCAGGCCGTCCCCGAGCAGGCTCAGCCGGCGCTGGACGAGGAAGGTGCCGATGGCCGGTGCCGTGACGCCGGTGATCAGGGCGGCGAGCAGCGCCCGCTGCATGAACGCGAGGGAGAACCAGTCCATCAGCTCACCTCCTCCAGTCCGGTGTGGGTCGTGCGCGGGCGTTCGAGCTCCCCGGTCTCGTGGCCGCCGTGCACGGCGCGGTGGTCGTGGTCGGAGTGGTCGTGGCCGGGTTCGTCCTCGTGGCCGTGGTCGTGCTCGTGGTGGCTGTAGCCGGGCGGCATCACGCGCCCGTCGGCGAGCACGATGGTGCGGTCGATCAGCGGACGGAAGCAGCCCAGCTCGTGCAGCACCATCACGATCGTCGCGCCCCGTTGCTTCAGCCGGGCCGCGACGCCGGCGAGCAGTTCCTGGGTGTTGCGGTCGACGCCCGCCAGCGGCTCGTCCCAGACCATCAGGTCGGCGCCGGTGGCGAGGGCCCGCGCGATCAGCACCCGCTGCTGCTGGCCTCCGGACAGCCGGACGAACGGGTAGCCGGCCCGGTCGGCCAGGCCGACCTCGGCGAGTGCCGCGTCCACGGCCTTGCGGTCGGCCGCGGAGGCCGGAAGGAACGGACGCCGGGTGCCGAGGCGTCCGCTCGCCACCACTTCGCGCGCGGTGGCCTGCTGCACCAGAATGCCGCCCCGCTGGGGCACGTAGCCGAGCCGACTCCAGTCGGTGAAGTCATCCAGCGGGGTTCCGAACAGGGAAATCTCCCCCCGGTGCGGGATCAGACCGAGGAGCGCCCGCATCAGGGTGGTCTTGCCGGAGCCGTTGTTGCCGAGGATCGCGACCATCTCGCCCGGCCGGATCTCCAGCGAGGCCCCGCGCACGATCGGGACGCCGTTCAGGACGACGTCGACGGACGCGGCCTCGACCACCGCGTCCGTCGAAGCGGGTGCCTCGGTCAGGAGCACTGGTTGGCCTTGTGCAGGGCTGTGCCGTTGGATGCCATGACCTCAAGGTAGTTGGTGCCGCGCGAGTCCGCGGTGATCCCTTCCAGGGGATCGAGCACGTCGGTCTTCAGGCCGAGGTCGTTGGCGATCGACTCCGAGACGACCGGCGAGACCAGGGTCTCGAAGAAGATCGTGGTGACGTGGTTGGCCTCGGCGATCTTCTGCACCTCGGCGATCCGGGCAGCGCTCGGCTCGACGTCCGGCTCGACGCCGTTGATGCCTACCTGGGTGAGGCCGTACCGCTTGGCGAAGTAGCCGAAGGCAGCGTGGGAGGTGATGAACGGCGTGATCGCGCAGTTGGTGAGCTCGGACTTCAGCGTTGCGTCCAGGCCGTTGAGATCGTCTACGAGCCTGGCGGTGTTGTCGGCGAAGGCCTGGGCGTCCGCAGGGCGGGCCTGGGTGAGCGCGTCCCGGACGTGCTCGGCGATCGTGACCAGGTTGGTCGGGTCGAGCCAGGTGTGGGGGTCCTCCGCGCTGGTGCTGCTACCGGTGTCCGCGCCGTCCTGGCTCGCCTTCATCATGGTGAGGAAGGACGCCGTGTCGATCGTCTGCTTCGGGTGCGCCTGCTGGACGGCGGTGTCGACGGCGGGCTGGAAGCCGGACTGGTACACGACCAGGTCGACGGTGGACAGGGAGGCCACCTGTTGCGGGGTGAGCTCGAGGTCGTGCGGTTCGGCGCCCGGCGCGGTCAGGTTCTCGACGGCCACCTGGTCGCCGCCGACGCGGTCGACCACGAACTCGAACGGGTAGAACGCGACCGCGACCTGCAGCTTCGTCGCGTCGGTGCTGCCGGATGCGCTCGCCGTAGGTGCATCGGAGTAGGCCGAGCAGGCGGACAGGCTGAGCAGGCAGCCGGCAGCAAGGATGGCGAGTGGTGTGCCCCAAATCTTCATGGGAATCATTCTCATCTACGGCGCTCAGGGTGTCAACTCGCCGAACGGCACCGCACGCGTCGAGGGCTCGACCCTGGGGACGAGCGCTCGACGTCGGGGCGGGCTGTCCGCGAAGGCGCAGCGGGCTCCGCAGCCCCACTAGGCTCTGGCCAGCACCGCACCCGGAGGCGACCGTGACCGTCAACGGCCAGATCTCGTTCTGGTGGCACCAGTTGGGCACGCCACCGCAGCGCCCGGCGCTGCCCGGCTCGACGGACGCCGACGTCTGCATCGTTGGCGGCGGCTTCACCGGACTGTGGACCGCGTACTACCTCAAGCGGCTCCAGCCGGATCTCCGGGTGGTGGTGCTCGAGCAGCGCTTCGCGGGCTTCGGCGCATCCGGACGCAACGGCGGCTGGTGCGTGAACTCGATCACGGGCGGACGGGAACGCTACGCGGCCACCCACGGCCGCGAGGCCGTGGTCCGGTTCCAGGCCGCCATGAACGACACGGTCGCCGAGGTCGCGCGGGTCGCCGCCGCCGAGGGGATCGACGCCGACCTCCGGCCGGGCGGGGAGTTCTGCATCGCCCGTACCCCGGCCCAGGCTGCCCGGATGCGGGAGTTCCACGACAGCGAGGCGCGCTGGCCCGGCGCGGACGTCGAGCTGCTCTCTGCCGCACAGGTGGCCGAACGGCTCGCGGTGGACGGCGCGCTCGGCGCCACCTGGCAGCCGCACTGCGCGACCCTGCATCCGGCCAAACTCGTCCGCGGCCTCGCCACGGCGGCCGAGCGCCTCGGCGTACGGATCCATGAGGGCACCGCCGTCCGCGAGATCTCCCCGGGCGTGGTGCGCACCGACTTCGGGGACGTGCGGGCGGCCGCGATCCTCCGCGCCACGGAGGGATTCACCGCCAACCTCCGTGGCGAACACCGCACCTGGCTGCCGATGAACTCCTCCATGATCGTGACCGAGCCGCTGCCGGCCGGGGTGTGGGAACGGATCGGCTGGGCTCAGGGCGAGGCTCTCGGCGACTATGCGCACGTCTACATGTACGCCCAGCGCACCGCGGACGACCGGATCGCGTTCGGCGGAAGGGGCGTCCCGTACCGCTACGGATCGAGGGTCGACACCGACGGGGTGACCCAGACGCGCACGATCGACGGGCTCACCGCGCTGCTGCGGGAGTTCTTCCCCGCGGCCGCGGACGCCGCCATCGACCATGCCTGGGCCGGCGTGCTCGGAGTGCCCAGGGACTGGACGGCGACCGTCGGGTTCGACCACGCGTCCGGGCTGGGCTGGGCAGGTGGCTACGTCGGCACCGGCGTCGCGGCCACCAACCTCGCCGGACGCACGCTGGCCGATCTCGTGCTGCGCCGGGACTCCGACCTGGCCGGCCTGCCCTGGGTGGGGCGCAGGGTGCGCCGCTGGGAGCCCGAACCGTTGCGCTGGCTCGGCGTCCAGGCCATCTACGCCGCCTACCGCGCGGCCGACCGACAGGAGGCCGCGGGGCGTTCCACCACCGCGCCGGTGGCGCACCTCGCGGACCTGATCTCCGGCCACTGAGACCGGGGTCAGGCCAGGCTCACCACCCGGTCGCAGCGGGCGACCAGGTCCGGGTCGTGGGTGATCACGAGGACGGGCGAGCCGGAGCTCGTCGTCCAGATGTCGTCGATCAGGGCCCTGGCCGTGGCGGCGTCCAGGTGCTCGGTGGGCTCGTCCAGCAGCAGCACCTGGTAGTGGCCGACCAGCAGCCGGGACAGGGCGACCCGCCGCGCCTCCCCACCCGAGAGCGCCTCGCCACCTTCGCCGACGATCCGCCTGGGGTCGAGGTCGAGCCCGGCCCTGGCCATCGCCTCGACCACTTCGGCTGTGCTGGCGTCGCGGTTCCCGATCCGGACGTTCTCCTCGATGGTGGTGGTGAAGATGTGGGCGTCCTGGGCGAGATAGCCGATCCGTCCGTCCACCTCGACCGAGCCCGCGCGCGGGGGGATCAGCCCGAGCACCGTCGCTGCAACCGTCGTCTTGCCGATGCCGCTGGGACCGACCAGGGCCACCTTCTCGCCGGCGCGCACCTCGAGATCGAGCCCGTCGACCACCGAGGGCATGCCCGGCCAGCCCGCCGACAGGCTCCGCACGATCAGGCTCGGCTCCTCGACCGGACGGCCCGCGTCGGTCACGTCGCCGGATCCGACCGGCTCGGCGTCCAGCACCTCCTCGACCCGACGCAGGGCGGCCCGGGCCCGGGTGCGGGTCTGGGCGGACGCGATCAGGGTCGACAGGGCCTCGTGCAGTGCCAGCGGTGTGAGCACGGCGACCGCCAGCATCACCGGGGCCATGGTGTGCCCGGCTACCTGGTTACCGCCGATCACCAGGGCCCCGATCACCGAGAGTCCTGCGGCGATCACCTGGGCGGCCGTGCCGATCCCGCGCACCCAGGCCGAGTGCGCGGACGCAACGCGCAGCTTCTCGTCGATCGCGGTGAACCGTTCGAGCCGGTCGGTGTCCGCCCCGTAGGCGACCAGGTCGGTGGCCGTGCGGGACAACTCGCGGGCGGAGTCGGCGAGCTCCCCTCGCAACGGGATGCCGGCCGCGTCCGCGCGGGAGGAGGCGAGCCGGGCCAGCCACGGCACGACCGCAGCGGCGACCACCGAGGTGACCAGCAGGACGAGCGCGGAGCCGGGCGAGAAGAAGGCGATCGCGAACGCGGTCGCGAGCAGGACGGCCGCGGAGGAGCTGAACGGGATCCAGACCCGCACGACCAGGTCCTGGATCGCCTCGACGTCGGCGATCACGCGGGTCAGCAGGTCGCCGCGGCGGGTGCCGAGCAGGGTCGTCCGGGCCAGCTTCGCGTAGGTCTCCAGCCGCAACGCGGACTGCAGCTTCAGCGCCACGTCGTGGCTGGCCATCCGCTCGGTGTAGCGGAACGCCCCCCGCGAGATGCCGAAGAAGCGGACGCCGACCGCCGCAGCCTCGAGGTACAGCACGGGCGGGTGCTCGGCGGCCCGGGAGAGCAGCCACGCCGAAACGGCCATCAGCGCCACGGACGCCGCGGTCGCGCAGAACGCCAGCAGCGCGGAGCCGGTCAGCCGGAGCCTCGAGTGCGGCACGGCGTCCATCAGGCGACGCAGGAGCGGTCGCCCGTCCGCGGGAGGCGGCCCTCCGATTTCGGTGACCGCGGCGATGCGCCCTTCCGCCGGCTGTTCCTCCTGCGTGGTTCCGGCGGACGCGGAGGTCGACCCGGTGGCGGTCGCGCTGGTGGTGCTCGCCGCTGGTGCCGCGCGGATCCCGGAGTCCTCCGGGACGACCAGAGCGGACCCGGCGAGGGGTGATGTGGCCGGCTCGATCCGCACCACGCGGTCGGCCTCGGCGAGCACGGCGTGGCGGTGGCTGACCACGAGCGCGGCCACGCCGAGTTCGCGCAGGCTGTGCAGCAGGCCGGCCTCGGTGTCGGCGTCCAGGCCGGCGGTGGGCTCATCCAGCACGAGGAGCTTCGCCCGGCCCAGCGTCACCCGGAGCAGGGCACGGGCGACGGCGATCCGGCGGCGCTCGCCCGCGGACACGCCCTCGGCGTCGTCTCCCACCGACTGGTCCGCGGGCAGGTCCCGGGCGCCGGCACGGCGCAGCGCGTCGGCGACCGCCGCGTCCGTCGCGTGCGGGTAGCCGAGCCGGACGTTGTCCGCGACCGTCCCGGACAGCAGGCCCGGCTCCTGGCCGACGTAGGCGATGCGCTCGCGCCAGTGCGGCAGGCGTCCGAGCGGTTCGCCCTCGCTGGTCAGCGTGCCGCCGGTCGGTGCGAGGAAGCCCATCACCGCGTTCAGCAGGGTGGTCTTGCCGGCCCCGCTCGGCCCGGCCAGCGCGACCACTTCGCCGGGCTGGATGTCGAAGGAGACCGGATCGAGGGCGGGACCGGTGCCGCCGGGGTAGGTGTGGGTGACGCCGCGGACGCTGAGCAGGGCTCCCGACGACAGGTTCGGGTCAGCCGCGGCCGTCCCGGCCTGCTCCACCGGCCGGTCGGGCAGGTCGACCGGGGCGGGGTCGATCAGGGCGAACGCCGACTCGACAGCGGCGAGGCCGTCGGCCGCGTCGTGGTAGTGGACACCGACCTGCCGGACCGGCAGGTACGCCTCCGGGGCGAGGATCAACACGAACAGCGCTGTGGCGAGGTCGAGCTGGCCGTAGACCACCCGGAAACCGATCGTGACCGCGATCAGCGCCACGCTCAGGGTGGCGAGCAGTTCCAGGACCAGCGCGGACAGGAACGAGACCCGCAGCGTCCGCATCGTCTCCGAGCGGTGCCGGCCCTCACTCTCCTGCAGCCCCCGGGCCTGTGCCCTGGCGCGGCCGAACACCTGCAGGGTGGGCAGGCCGGCGACGAGGTCGGCGAAGTGGTTGGCCAGCCGGGTCTGGACCGCCCAGCGGCGCTTCGTGATCGACTCGGTCATCCAGCCGACCAGCGCCATGAACACCGGGATCAGCGGCAGCGTGATCGCAAGGATCACCGCTGAGAGCAGGTCGGAGGTGAGGATCGCCACGCCGACGATCAGGGGCACGGTCACCGCGAGCAGCAGCTGCGGCAGGTACTTGCTGAAGTAGCCGTCCAGCCCGTCCAGGCCCTGGGTGACCAGCGTGACGAGCCCGCCGGAGGAGGTCGATTCCAGCGGACGCTCGATCCGCGCGGTCATGATGTCGCGGCGCAGCTGGGATTTCACGGCCGCGGACGCCCGCTGCGCGAGCCACTCGTTCAGCCAGGACAGCAGCGCCTTCAGCCCGAACACAGCGGCGAGCCCGCCGACCGCCCAGCCCAGCGTGGTCAGCTGGCCGGAGGCGAAGATGTCGGCGACGGAACGCGACAACAGCCATGCCTGACCAAGGGTCAGGATGGCTGTTGCGCTGCCCACCGCGACCCCGGCGACCAGGTAACCCCTGGTCGCGCGGGCCCTGCGGAGGAGGCGTGGGTCGATCGGCCCCGCCACGATCAGCCGGCGAGCGCCGGCGCAGGTTCGTCGTCGGGGATGTTCTCTGTGCCCAGCCGGCGGCGGAACACCGAGTAGGCCCACGCGGTGTAGGCCAGCACGATCGGGACGAAGATGCAGGCGAAGATCGTCATCAGCACCAGGGTGAGCTGGCTGGAGGAGGCGTTCATCGCGTTGAGCGGGGAGTCCGCGCCGCCGGCGGCGTCACGGAAGCCGAGACCCGGCCACATGGTCAGGAAGATCCCGACCGCGACGAACAGGATGGTCGCCGTCGTGGAGATGAAGGCGATGCCGTCGCGTCCCTTGCCGTTGAACCACCAGGCCGAGGCGAGACCTGCCGCGGCAAGCACCAGCAGCACCCAGCCGAGAGGACCGGTGGGGTGCAGCAGGTTCTGGGCGATCAGGAAGATCGCGCCGAGGCCGATCGCGACCAGGCCGACCTTGGCGGCGAACGCCTGCGCCTTGTCGTGGATCTCGCCCTTGGTCTTGAGGGCGAGGAACAGCGAGCCGTGGAACAGGAACAGCGCCACCAGGGTGAGGCCGCCGAGCAGGCCGAACCAGCTGAACAGCTGCCAGAAGTACGGGCTCGGGCTGAGCACGAACAGGTTCGGGCTGGCCGCGTCCGTCGTCACCGGCAGGCCGAGGATGAAGTTGGCGAAGCCGACGCCGAACACCAGCGGGACCAGGAACGAGCCGATCGAGGCCATCCAGTCGAACAGCGTGCGGTAGCGGCTGTCCGGGTGCTTGGCGCGGTACTCGAAGGAGACGCCGCGGATGATCAGGCCGACCAGCACAAGGAACAGGGGCAGGTAGAGACCCGAGAACAGCGTCGCGTACCAGGCGGGGAACGCGGCGAAGGTGGCGCCACCGGCGGTGAGCAGCCAGACCTCGTTGCCGTCCCAGACCGGGCCGATCGTGTTGATCATGACCCGCTTCTCCTTCTCGGTCTTGCCGAGGAACGGGATCAGCATGGCCACGCCGTAGTCGAAGCCTTCGAGGACCAGGTAGCCGATCCACAGGACGGCGATCAGGATGAACCACAGGACCTGCAGGCCGAACGCTGCGCCGGTGGGAGGAACTTCCAGGATGAACATGGTGGGTCAGGTCCTCTCAGTAGGCGAAGGTCAGGGGAGCGTCTTCGTCGGTGATCACTTGTGGCTCAACGACGTCGGGCAACCCGAGCTTGGCGTAGTGCATGAACAGTCCGACCTCGATCACGGCGAGAGCGCCGTAGATCACGGTGTAGAGGACCATGGACAGGCCCACTTCGAAGGCGCTCACCCCCGGTGACACAGCGGACGCCGTGGGCAGCACGCCGAACACGATGAAGGGCTGGCGGCCCATCTCGGTGAAGATCCAGCCGAACGAGTTGCCGAACAGCGGGCCGAGCGGTGCGGCGAACATCATGGCCGTCCAGAGCTTGCCGGCCTTCGGCACGCCGCCCTTGCGGGTCACCCACAGTGCCCACAGCCCGATCGCCATGGCCAGGAAGCCGAGGCCCATCATGAGCCGGAAGCTCCAGTACGTGACCGGGAGGTTCGGCACCCAGTTCTCGACGCCGACCTTGGCCAGCCGGTCGGAGACTTCCTTCTGCAGCTGGACGTTGGAGTTGGTGAACGCCTCGGACTCCATCTTCTTGACCAGGTCGTTGATGCCGTAGACCTTGCCGTCGAAGGATCCGGTGGCCAGGAACGACAGGACGCCGGGTACCTTCAGTGACCAGACCTCCTGGGAGCCGTCGAGGGTTCCGATCGTGATGATCGAGAACGCGGCGGGCTGCTCGGTCTCCCACAGGGCCTCGGCAGCGGCCATCTTCATTGGCTGCACCTCGGTCATGATCTTGCCCTGGATGTCACCGGTGATGACGCTCAGGGCGCCGGCCACCAGCAGCACCCAGGCGCCGAACTTGGTGGCCCAGCGGTAGGCGGAGGCGTCCTTCTCCTGCTTCTCGCTGCCGGGCTTGCCGATCTTCGCGAGGTGCCAGCCGGCGATGCCAAGGATCAGGCCGCCGGCGGTCAGGTAGGCCGCGGTGAGCACGTGCGGCAGGGTGACCAGCGCGACGGGGTTGGTGAGCACGTCGATCAGCGAGGTCATCTCGGCGCGGTCCGTGGCCGGGTTGAAGTGGGCGCCGACCGGGTTCTGCATCCACGAGTTCGCGGCGAGGATGAAGATCGCCGAGATCATGGTGCCGATGGCCGCGAGCCAGATCATCGCCAGGTGCACCTTCTTGGGCAGCCGGTCCCAGCCGAAGATCCACAGGCCGATGAACACCGACTCCAGGAAGAAGGCGATCAGTGCCTCAAGCGCGAGGGGGGCACCGAAGATGTCGCCGACGAAGCGGGAGTACTCACTCCAGTTCATGCCGAACTGGAATTCCTGAACGATGCCCGTGACCACGCCCATGGCGAAGTTGATGAGGAACAACTTTCCGAAGAACTTGGTCAGTCGGAGCAACTTTTCATCGCCGCTGCGTACCCAGATCGTCTGCATCACCGCCACGAGGAGCGACAGTGCGATCGTGATCGGCACGAAGAAGAAGTGATAGACAGTCGTGATGCCAAACTGCCATCTGGCAAGGGTTTCCGCGCTCATGGCGCGCAATCTACTACGGGCTGTCGTAGACCGCAACGAGTGGCCTAGCATGTGCTCGTGGCAGTAACCGGAGAGCTCGAACAGGCGGTGATGGACATTCTGTGGTCCCGCCCCGATGCGCTTTCCGTGCGCGATGTGCACGAATTGATAAGCGCTGATCGCGATCTTGCGTACACCACAGTGATGACCGTGCTGGATCGCTTGGCCAAGAAAGGGGTCGCGGTGCGTAGCCTGGACGGACGAGCATGGTTCTACCGTCCCGCGCGGTCCCGCGTGGCCGAAGTACGTACCGAAGTAGAAGAATTGCTTAGCCGGCTCTCGGCCGAGGAGCGTCGGGAGGTGCTGGCTGCTCTGCAGGTCGTCCGTCGGGTCTGATCCCTGCGACGACGGGCAGTCCTAGCGTTGGGCCATGACCGTTCCCGAATGGCTCGCCCCTTTCGTCAGCATGGATATCTCCGTTTGGGAGAAGGTGTTGCGCACCGTCGTGGTGTACCTCGGTATCGCGATCCTGATCCGGGTGGCCGGCAAGCGCCTGCTCGCGCAGATGAATTCCCTCGACCTGGTCGTGGTGCTGTTGCTGAGCAACGTCGTCCAGAACGCGATTATCGGCCCGGACAATTCCGTGCTCGGCGGCCTGCTCGGCGCGGTGGTGCTGATCGGTTTCAACGCCGTGCTCGACCGGGTGGCGGCGTTCAACTCGTTCGGACGGTGGCTGCTGTTCGGTCGCGGCACCGACCTGATCACTGACGGAGAGGTCGACGCCGCCGAGCTCGCCCGGATCGGGCTCAATCAGAGCGAACTCGACCTCGCGCTGCGGCGTCAGGGTGCCGACGACGTCAGCGAGGTGCAGCGGGCCGCCCTCGAACCCGAGGGGGAGATCGTGGTCACCCTGAAGCCTGGCGAGCGGACCGCCACTCGCGACGACCTCGACCGCGCCGTCAGCGAGCTGAGGGCGCTGATCGAGGCGCGCTAGCGACGAGTCGTCCAGCGTGGTCTGGCCGATAAGGGGACGGTTCTTGTTCTCGGCCACCCTCGGACCTGGCTGAGTGGCGGGGGTCTGGCCGAAAAGGGGACGGTTCCTGTTCTCGGCCACCTTCGGGCGGGGCCGAGCTGCGGTGGACGGAAAGGAGAACCGTCCCCTTATCGGCCAACCGTCACCGGGCAGCCGAGGGATACGCATCCAGGCGGTCGGCCAGGGCGAGCGCTTCGGCCTTCAGCATCAGGGCGCGGTCCACGTCGCCGAGGACGCGGTAGCGGGCCGCGTCCTCGAGCCGGCGGGTCACCTCGCCCTGCGCGAGGGCAATCATCTGCTCCTCCGGCAGCTCCCGCACCACCCGCTCGGCATGTCCGAAGGCCACCCCGCCGGCGACGAACTCGCTGGCCGGGGCGATCCTCGCCGGGCTGGTCACGTAGCTGGTCTCCGCGTTCTGGATGGCGCTGATCGCGTCGCGAACGGCCCGCAGGCCCACCTTCTCGCGGCGCTTCATCAGTCGCACGAGATCCTCGCGCAGGTAGTCCAACAGCGTCATCACGTCCTCCTCTCATCGGATACCGAGGACGCTAAAGGTTCACGTCGGGGGAAGGTCAAGCAGGCGCCGCGCGAGCCCGGTCAGACCCGGGTCGGCGAGCGCGCCCTCGATGGCTGGGCGCGCCGGGGCCCCAAGCTCGCCGAGGGCCAGCAGTGCGGAGATGCGGACCTGGTGGTCCGGGTCGGCCAGCAGCGGCTCGAGCAGGGCGCGGATCCGTCCCGCGGGTTCGGCGGACGGAACTGCGGCGATCCTGCCCAGGGCCTCGGCGGCAACCGCCCGCACGGCGGCATCGCCGGTGGCGAGCGCCTCGGACAGCGGCTCGACCGCGGGGACGCCGATGGCTCCGAGAGCGTCGAGGAGGTCGGCGTCCGGGACGATCCCCGCGCCGATCAGGCGGGCCACCGCGGACGCTGCCCCCGGCGCGGCGAGCGTGCCCAGCGCCTGCACCGCGTTGGCGACCACGCGGGGCACGGGGTCGTCGAGCAGCCGGACGAGTGCGGGCGCGGCGTCCACCTCGCCGCGCTTGGCCAGCAGGCGCACCATGAGGCAGCGCAGGTTGGGGTCGGGATCGTCCAGCCCGGCGAGGGCCGCGGGGCCGGAGTCCGGCTGCCGGGCGAGCGCCCAGACCAGCACCTCCTGGACGGCAGGGTCGGGCTCGCCGCGCAGCGCGTCCAGCAGTTCGGGGGTGGTGCCCGAGGAGGTGAACGCCGCGCGGATCCGGACGGTCGGGTCGGAGTGGTCGAGCTGGCGGACGAGCGCGATGGCGTCCAGCACGTCCTCCCAGCTGCGCTCAGCGGAGCCGGCCAACCCACGCAGGCGGTCAGCAAGCCGGCGCTCGGCTTCGATCCGGTCCTCGACGTGGGCCAGGTGTGAGCGCAGCGTCGCGCCGGCGTCCAGGTCGGGGTCGGCCAGAGCCGTGGCGATCTCGGCCAGGCTCAACCCGAGCGCCTTCAGGTTCTGGATCTGGAGCAGCCGCAGCAGGTCAGCCTCGTCGTAGAGCCGGTAGTCGCCCCAACTGCGCGAGGAGGGCACCAGCAGCCCGAGCTCGTCGTAGTGGCGCAGCGTCCGCCGGGTGAGCCCGGTGCGCTCCGCCACCTCCCCGATCCGCCAGGTGCGTCCCACGCGGCGAGCCTAGTCCGGACCAGATCGGGGACGGTTCCCAACGGTCCGGCTTTTCCACAGCTTCGGCCCGAAATCGGGCCCTGTGGAAAAGGTGGACCGAGTTCGGAACCGTCCCCGATTGGTCCGGGCGGCGTCAGGCGGCGTCCTCCTCGGTGATCGCGGCGGCGAACTGGGCCTGGTAGAGCCGGTAGTACGCGCCGTGAGCCGCGAGCAGCGTCTCGTGATTGCCCTGCTCGACGATCGCGCCGTCCTCCATCACCAGGATCGTGTCGGCGTCGCGGATCGTGGACAGCCGGTGCGCGATCACGAACGAGGTGCGGGCGGCCCGCAGCTTGCCCATCGCCCGCTGGACGAGCAGTTCGGTGCGGGTGTCGACCGAGCTGGTGGCCTCGTCCAGGATCAGGATCGTGGGGTTGGAAAGGAAGGCCCGCGCGATCGTGATCAGCTGCTTCTCGCCCGCCGACAGGTTGGACGCCTCCTCGTTGATCACCGTGTCGTAGCCGTCCGGCAGCGAGTGCACGAACCGGTCCACGTAGGTGGCCTTCGCCGCGGCGAGGATCTCCTCCTCGCTCGCTCCGTCCTTGCCGTAGGCGATGTTGTCGCGGATCGTGCCGCCGAACAGCCAGGTGTCCTGCAGCACCATCCCGATCTCCTCGCGCAGTTCGCGGCGGGGGATGGACGCCACGTCGACGCCGTCGATGCTGATCCGCCCGCTCTGGATGTCGTAGAAGCGCAGCACGAGGTTCACCAGGGTGGTCTTGCCGGCGCCGGTCGGCCCGACGATCGCGATGGTCGCGCCGGGTTCGGCGACCAGCGAAAGGTCGGTGATCAGCGGCTTGTCCGGGTTGTAGCTGAACGAGACGTGCTCGAACTCCACCCGGCCCCGCGCCGGCTGGGGCAGGCTCCCGGCCTGGTCCGGGGTCTCCTCCTCCGCGTCCAGCACCTCGAACACCCGCTCGGCGGACGCCACGCCGGACTGCAGGAGGTTCGCCATGGACGCGAGCGAGGTGATCGGTTGGGTGAACATCCGCGAGTACTGGATGAACGCCTGCACCGCGCCGAGGCTCAGCGTGCCGCCGGCCACCATCAGGCCACCGACGACGGCGATCACGACGTAGTTGAGGTTCCCGACGAAGAACATCACCGGCATGATGATCCCGGAGATGAACTGCGCACCGAACGATGCGTCGAACAGCTCGGCGTTCTTGGCCCGGAACTGATCGGCCACCTCGCGGCGCCGGCCGAACACGGTGACCAGCTCGTGGCCGGAATAGGCCTCCTCGATCTGGCTGTTCAGTTCGCCGGTCGACTTCCAGGTCTTCGCGAACAGCTTCTGCGACCGCTTGCCGATCATCATCGTGACGCCCATCGCGACCGGGATGGTGACCAGCGCGACCAGTGCGAGCACCCAGGAGACGTAGAACATCATCACCAGCACCCCGAGCAGGGTGAACAGGTTGGTGAGGATCTGCGACAGGGTCTGCTGCAGGCTCTGGGAGATGTTGTCGACGTCGTTGGTGACGCGGCTGAGCAGCTCTCCTCGCGGCTGGCCGTCGAAGTACTTCAGCGGCAGCCGGGTGAGCTTCTCGCTCACCTGCTTGCGCATCCGGTACACCGAGCGCTGCACGATCGCGTTGATCATGAAGCCGGCCAGCCAGGAGAGCAGGAAGAACGTGACGTAGGCGGCCAGCGCGAGCATCAGGACGCGGCCGAGCTCGTCGAACGGGATGGCGGTCCGGTTCACCACGCTGGCGTCGAAGATCAGGTTGGTCGCCTGGCCGAGGATCACCGGGCCGACCGAGTTCAGCGCAGTACCGATGACCGTCATCACGATCACGGCGATGATCTGCGGCAGTTCCGGACGCAGGTGGCCGAGCAGCCGGCGCATGGACGGGCCGAACGACACCGCCTTCTCCCCGGTGCCCGCGCCGTGCCCCATCGGGCCGCCGCCGCGGTGCTGCGGGCCGTACTTCGGCCGCTCGTTCGCCTTCACCGGTGCTGCGGGACTGGTGGCCGGCGCGGCGGCATCGACGGTCGGTTCGCTCGCGACCCGGCCGGGTTCTGTGGTGTTGCTCATGCGGCCACCTCCGAGGCCTTGAACTGGCTCTCCACGATCTCGGCGTAGGTCGGACACGAGGAGAGGAGTTCGTCGTGGGTGCCGAGGCCGACGATCCGGCCGTCCTCGAGCACGATGATCTGTTCGGCGTTGCGGATCGTGGAGACCCGCTGCGCCACGACGATGACCGCCGCGTCTGCCGTCTCGGTGGCGAGCGCTGCGCGCAGGGCCGCGTCGGTGGACACGTCCAGGGCGGAGAACGAGTCGTCGAACACGTAGATCTCGGGACGCCGGACCAGTGCCCGCGCGATCGCGAGGCGCTGCCGCTGGCCGCCGGACACGTTCGTGCCGCCCTGGCTGATCGCCGAGTCCAGCCCGTCCGGCATCCGCTCGACGAAGTCTCTGGCCTGGGCGACCTCGAGCGCCTGCCATAGCTCGGCGTCGCTCGCGTCCGGGTTACCCATGCGCAGGTTGGACGCGACGGTGCCGCTGAACAAGTAGGCACGCTGCGGGACAAGGCCGATCTGGCCCCAGAGCAGGTCGGGGTCGAGGTCGCGCACGTCCACGCCGTCCACGCGCACCGCGCCCTCGGTCGCGTCGAACAGCCGCGGGATCAGGTTCACCAGCGTGGTCTTGCCGGCGCCGGTGGACCCGATGATCGCCGTGATCTCCCCGGGCCGGGCCGTGAACGAGACGCCGGAGAGTACCGGCTCGTCCGCTCCCGGGTAGGCGAAGCTGACGTTGTCGAAAGCCAGCTCGCCGTGCAGGGTCACGGCGGTGACGGGCTCGGCCGGCGGTACCACGGAGGACGAGGTGTCCAGGACAGCGTTGATCCGGTCGGCGGCGACGGCGGCGCGAGGCGCGATCATCACCATCATCGTGGCCATCATCACGCTCATCAGGATCTGCGCGATGTAGGCGAGGTAGGCGGTCAGCTGGCCGACCTGCAGGTGGCCGTCGGCGATCCGGAAGCTGCCGAACCAGATGATCGCGATGCTGGACAGGTTCATCACGAAGAACACCGAGGGGAACATCGTCATCATCCGTCGGCCGGCCCGGATGGCGGTGTCGGCGAGGTCGTGGTTGGCGGCATCGAAGCGGACCGCCTCGGTGGGCTCGCGGATGAAGGCCCGGATCACGCGCAGGCCCGCGATCTGCTCGCGCAGCACACGGTTGAGCGTGTCGATCTTGCCCTGCATTGACTTGAACAGCGGTGTCATCTGCACGATCAGGATGCCGATGATCGTGCCGAGGAAGATCACCGCGACCAGGATCAGCCAGCTCAGTCCGACGTCCTCACGCAGGGCCATGAACACGCCGCCGATCATCATCAGCGGCGCGGCGACGATCATGATCGCCGTCATCAGCACCATCATCTGGAGCTGCTGGACGTCGTTGGTGTTGCGGGTGATCAGGCTCGGAGCGCCGAAGCTGTTCACCTCCTTGGCGGAGAAGGACAGGGCGCGGTCGAAGATGGCCTGGCGCAGGTCGCGTCCGAACGACATCGCCGTGCGGGCTCCGAACCAGGTGGCACCGACCTGACCACCGATCTGTAGCAGCGAGACGCCGAGCATGACCGCGCCCATCCGCCAGATGTAGCCGGTGTCGCCGGTGGCCACGCCGTTGTCGATGATCGAGGCGTTCAGGCTCGGCAGGAAGAGCGCAGCGGTCGCCTGGGCGAACTGCAGCAGGATGATGGCCACGATGTGGGGCCAGTAGGGACGCAGGAATCGTCCCAGGAGTCGGATCATTGGTTTCCTTCCGCAATGCCGCGCAGGACCAGGTCGGCCAGGCGGTGGGAGTCGTCGAGTTCGGGCTGGGCCGTGCCGAAGCTGGCGGTGAAGGCCAGTGCGGACAGGATCCGGGCGGCGGCCGCAGGGGAGATGCGCAGCTGGTCAGTGTATGGCGCGAGCGCCTCGCCGGCACCGGCGAGGATCCGTAGCCTGGCGTCGTTCGCGTGGCCCGGCGGCTTGCCGGGATGAGGCGGCGGTCCGCCGTCCCTGCCGCCGAAGAGGGTCGCGAACAGCGCCCGGGTGCGCGCGGTGTTCGCCACCAGGACATCCAGGACGGCGGCGACCCGGTCGGAGAGGGACTGGTCGGTGGGCAGGGCGGCGAGCTCGGCGAGGGCTGCGTCCGGGGAGAGGGCTGCGTGGATGGTCGCGTGGATCAGGTCGTGCTTGGTCTCGAAGGCGCGGAAGATGGTGCCCTCTGCGACGCCCGCGGC